>JGI25322J35698_1000037_pt1 | contig 167091 bp, 160 predicted proteins | sample AutmiccBRH37_all_FD_35698 | JGI IMG/M metagenome (IMG submission 35698) | reverse complement strand
GACGCTTGGTGACCTGCTCGAACGCTACAGGGACACCGTCACACCCCAAAAGAAGAGCCGCGTCCAGGAAACCTACCGGCTGAACTTTCTCCTCCGGCAGCTTCTGGCTCAGCTTTCCCTTGATGGACTCACGACTGGGGTGTTTGCCCGCTATCGGGATGACCGCCTTCAGCAGGTCGGTCCCCAGCAGGTGATTCACGAACTCAACGCCCTGAGCGTTGTCCTCAGGACAGCCAAACTGGACTGGGATATTCCGCTCCCCAAAATACCGTTGGATGATCTGAGGAAGCCCAGGATGCCACCGGGACGTAACCGCCGCCTCCGTGAGGGGGAGTTCGAACGGCTTCGGGAAGCGGCTTTCTATGGCAATTTGCCCTATGTCTGGCCTGTCATCGAGTTCGCCCTGGAAACAGCGATGCGAAAGGCGGAGATTCTTGGGCTGGAGTGGCAGCATATCCATTGGCGAGAACGGTTCGCACATCTACCAGAAACCAAAAACGGACTGTCAAGAGATGTTCCGCTGACGGAGAGGGCATTGGCTATTCTTCTCCAGCAACGGAATAATCAATTGCCGAGGCCATTCCCGCACAGCGTTCCCGCTATCCGTCACGCGTGGACGAGCGTGACCATTAAGGCGAATATCACCAACCTCCATTTTCATGACTTGCGACATGAGGCGATCAGCAGATTCTTCGAAATTGGCCTTTCAGTTCCAGAAGTTGCCCAGATTTCTGGCCATAAGGATTTCCGAATGCTTGCTCGCTACACCCACATGGACGCCAAAAAAGTCGCTTCTGTCCTCAAACAAAAGACGGTTTTATATGGTGAAATCGGCAACCCGTGAGGTCTCCCATTCTCACATCAATTATATTTTTTCTCCACCCAGGAGAATGTCCTCTTAAGTCCATTTAAATAGCGATACGGAATGTGCTTGTTGTGCTGGAGTTGGCCTACAACAATTCCTGGGGCAATGCCGATGCGAGCGGCAAACGCATTGACGGCCGCCGCCGAAAATTTACGAGCAGCAACGAACATTCTCCACTCCCGTCGCGGAATAAGGCGTTCCTGAGCAAAGTTATTCGCCTCTTGTTCTTCGGGCGTTGCCGAATTGCTCGCCTCGTCAATGAACACGTCCTTCTTTCCGTGAAGTAGAATATGTCCCGCCTCGTGGAAGAAGCTAAACCAAAAATGATCGTCTGTCTTGTGACGAATACTTAACTGAATAAGAACCTTATCTTTGCTCAGCCACTTAGCTGCTCCACTCAGCCGAGTTCCATCAAGCTCAGGCCGCCATAGAACAACAACGCCCGCCTTCCTGCACAGTTCGTGGAGAGGTTCCTGAAAATCTTTTGCAGGTAGCCGGGTGAGGCCACGAATTTCGTCAAGGGCTTGCTGAAAGGCATCCTTATTAAACGGAGCCGTCTCCACGCCTTCGGCATCCCGTTCGCCCCACCGCAGCCAAGCGGCCACGGCATGAGGATGGCTTAGAAAGACTTGGGAGGCCCTAAAAGCAACCGCCTGCTGCTGGCGAAGGAACATGCTCTCCCATGCTTCCACGCTGCCTGTGCTAAAAAAGTCAAGCAGTTGCTCAACCAGTTCGCCTCCCGTGGCCTTTTTAAGGAGCCCGAACTTGACCATCTTTGAGACAGGGAACTGCATCGCCCACTGCTCCTGAGCGGCTAAACGTTGCCGCTCTTCCTGCTTAGCCAATTGAAGGCGGTAGCGGGACTCAAGGCTGTTCCACAGAGCGGCACTGACACCTAGCACCCGCTCAAACGCAATAGCGGTGTCCGGAGAGATTGGGGCGTCACCGGTGATGATCTGGCTGATGGTTTTGGCAGAACGCCCGCAGCGATCCGCGAACTCCCTTTTCTTGAGTCCGCGAGCATCCAGGGTTTCCTCAAGGATTTCTCCTGGTGAAATGATGTAGTTCGGCGTGAACTCGTTCGTCGTGGCGGTCATCAGTGATAATCCTTCACGGCCAGAATTTTAATGGCTGTGACTTTTCGTAAATCGATGCCCCCATCTGCCAACCGGGGCATGGGGTCATTGGCTACCTCGAAGATCAGCCGATAAGGATGCTCGGCATCAACCGAAAACTGCTCGTCTCTGTCCCCGCTTAGCTGGTGCCTTCGCTCGGGTGGCGTTGTGGGAACGTCAGCAAGGGAAGAAGCCGCCGCAAGGACAGCCATTCTTCGAGCAATCTTGCGTCCGCACGTGCTCCCATAGGAACGTTCCAGAAGCCGGATGTCGTTGAGCGTCGCCCCAAGCTTCTTGGTTTTAAAGCTGATCTGCACCAGAAAGCCTTTACGACATAGGTAACGAGTTTTATCTGGATATCAAGGGAGCCCACAAGATGCAATGCGGAAGGAGGCTGCCGGAGGAGAAAGTTCAGCCGGTAGGTTTCCTGGACGCGGCTCTTCTTTTGGGGTGTGACGGTGTCCCTGTAGCGTTCGAGCAGGTCACCAAGCGTCATCTGACGGAGAACTGAGACATCATCAGGGTGGTTGGAAAAGTCGAGTTCACGCTCGACCTCCTTGGCCCACGCTGAGGCTGCACCCTTGGTCTCGAAGGTCTGCGAGAGAGTTTTGAAGCCTTTTCGCCGGACCTGGGCTTCCCATTTTCCCCTGTATTTGCGGATAGTTGCCACGTGAAAATACTCCGCGATGTGGCGGAATCGTGGCGGATCGGCATTTCAGAGGCTGATTTCAGGGGTCCGAGGGGTCGTTTCCATAACGCTAAGTAACTGTAATCGCGTTATAAAAAGAGATTGGAGCGGGTGAAGGGAATCGAACCCTCGTCTTAAGCTTGGGAAGCTTCTGCTCTACCATTGAGCTACACCCGCTCGGGTGCGGGAAAGGGCGATGAATTGCCGTTTCCTCGTTGCGAGCGGCATTATGCCAGAAGCCTGTTTTCGGGCAAGCCCCATCTTCGGAGCGGCGGGAGACGACAGCGTTCCTTATGCGTCGCCAAGCCCTCGAACGCCGCCGCCCGCCCCTTCTGCCGCTAACCTTCTTCCATTCCCGACGCCACGGCATACTGGCAGTGCAGCGGCGCGCTCAGGTGGCCCGGAATGCCGACCTGCCACGTAATGCCTTGCTCCAGCACCCGGAACGGGGCGGCGACGGCGGTACATGGCAGGCTGTCGGCGGCCGGCGCATCGGCGCGGCACAAGCGCAGGGACTGGCCGGTCTGGGACAGGGTCACCCACAGGCCGGCGGGGCCGGTCAGACCAAGGGTTTTTTGCTGCTCGCGGGCAAGCAGGAACTCGACCGCCGCAAAGGGTGTCCCGCCGGCGTCGCCCGGCCCCAGGGTGCACAGGACCACGTCGCCGAGCCGCCCGGAGGTGTAATTTTCGGCCACGCGGGCGTGGCGAGCGGCCTCGGACACGGCGTCGCGGCGGATAGCGGCCTGGGTTTCGGGCAGGGCTGCCTGGGTCCGTCCGGCGGCAAGTTCGGCCGCCTTGTCCACCGCCAGGGCTTGTTGGTCGGCTGTCATGCCCGACCATTCCGCGCGCGGAATGTCCAGTGGCGGCGCGGCGCAGGCGCCAAGCACACCCGCCAGACCAAGAAAGAGGGCGGCCGCCAGATCAGCGCGCCGCCCCGTTTCCATGACGATTACCCCCGACCTCAGCCGCGCGCCATCTTGCCCAGGCGCAGGCGCAGGGCGTTCAGGCGGATGAAGCCGTTGGCGTCGTACTGGTCGTAGACGGTGTCTTCCTCGAACGTCACGAAGTCCATGCGGTACAGGGACTTGGGCGACCGGCGGCCGACCACCGAGCAGTTGCCCTTGTACAGCTTCAGGCGCACGTCGCCGACCACGTGGTGCTGGGTCTGGTCGATCAGGGCCTGAAGGGCCAGACGTTCCGGCGCATACCAGAAGCCGTTGTAGATCAGCTCGGCGTACTTGGGCATCAGGCTGTCCTTGAGGTGGGCTTCCTCGCGGTCGAGCGTGATCGATTCCATGGCGCGGTGGGCGGTCAGCAGGATGGTGCCGCCGGGCGTTTCATAGACGCCGCGCGACTTCATGCCGACGAACCGGTTTTCCACCAGATCCAGGCGGCCGACGCCATGCTTGCCGCCCAGTTCGTTGAGGCGGGTCAGCAGGGCGGCGGGTGACAGGGCCTCGCCGTTGATGGCAACCGCGTCGCCCTTGTCGAATGATACTTCGATATATTCGGCCTGATCGGGCGCCTGTTCGGGCGACACGGTCATGCGGAACATGTCGTCGTCGGCCTCCAGCCACGGATCCTCCAGCGCCTTCCCCTCGTAGGAGATGTGCAGCATGTTGGCGTCCATGGAGTACGGCGACTCGCCGTGCTTGTCCTTGGGCACCGGGATCTGGTGCTTCTGGGCGTACTCGATCAGCTTGGCGCGGCTGTTGAGGTCCCATTCGCGCCACGGCGCGATGACCTTGATGCCCGGCTCCAGCGCGTAGGCGGTCAGCTCGAAGCGTACCTGGTCGTTGCCCTTGCCAGTGGCGCCGTGGGAGATGGCGTCGGCGCCGGTGGCGCGGGCGATCTCGACCAGACGCTTGCCGATCAGCGGACGGGCGATCGACGTGCCGAGCAGGTAGACGCCTTCATACTGGGTGTTGGCGCGGAACATCGGGAACACGAAGTCGCGCACGAATTCCTCGCGCAGGTCCTCGATGTAGATTTCCTTGATGCCCAGCATTTCGGCCTTTTTGCGGGCCGGTTCCAGTTCCTCGCCCTGGCCGATGTCGGCGGTGAAGGTCACCACCTCGCAATTGTACTCATCCTTGAGCCACTTGAGGATGATCGAGGTGTCGAGGCCACCGGAGTAGGCCAGAACGACCTTCTTGACGTCGCCCTTCTTCATGGAAACGCGCCCCCATTGAACGGGTGTGAAAACTGTGTAAATCGGGCGCGGAGTATAGGGGAGGCTCGGCCGGGTGGAAAGCCCTGGCGCTTGTGAGCCCGATATAAGCCTCCTGCACCACGTCATCCCCGTCCGGGCATCGTGCTGTGGGTTGCCGAGGGCGGCGGTTTCCCGCAAGCTTCTTCGAAACAATAATCCGGACCGCACACTGGCGGAACACGCCGAGGCCGCCGGGAGGCACAATGGCAACGACCCCGCAGACCCCACGGGACGGATTTGGCGGCATCGCCTTTCTGCACACCGCGCCCGGACACGTCGCCACCTTCGGCGTGTTGATGACCGACATGGCGCCCAACATTCCGGTGCGCCAGACCGTCAAGGCCGACCTGCTGGAGGCCGCCCGCCAAGCCGGCGGCCTGACCCCTGAGATTGCCGCCCTGGCCCGCGAGGCCCTGGAGGATCTGGCCGCCAACGGGGCGCGCGTGGTGGTGTGCACCTGCTCGACCGTGGGCGGCTGCGTCAGCATGATGCAAGAGGCGGGGATGGAGGAGGGGGGGATGCAAGAGGCGGGGACGCCGCGTTTCCTGCGCATCGACGCCCCGATGGCCCAGGCGGCGGTGCGCATCGGCGGCCGCATCCTGGTGGTCGCCACGGTGGAGGAAAGCCTTGCCTCGGCCCGTGGCCTGATCGAGCGCACGGCGGAAACCGAAGGCCGCCCGGTTGACGTGCGCGGCCTGTTGGTGCCGGGGGCCTGGCCGCTGTTTGCCGCCGGCGACCGCACCGGCTATCGGCGCACGGTGGTCGCCACCGTGCGTGCCGCCGCTGGGGACGTCGATGCCGTGGTTCTGGCCCAGGCCTCCATGGCGACGGCGGCCGATGAGTTGTCCGACCTTTCCATGCCGGTGCTGTGCAGCCCGCGCGCCGGCGTCACCAAAGCCATCGCCACATGGCGCGCCACCGCCCGCGACTCGGCAGAAATCCAGGGGTGAGGGCGGGAGAAGGAAAGAAGGAAGTGAAGCCCTTCACTTCACTTCTTGCCTACGTCTTTGACAGCTTCGAGCACACCGGCTTGTAGGCCATGTCGGTTTTGAGGATGTGGTCGGTCAGCCAGTCGTGCAGGAAGTCCTTGAGGCGGTCCTGGGCGGCGTCGCTGGGGTCCAGCAGGAAACGGTCGCGCAGGTCGCCGAACTGGGCCTCCATGCGGGCGTGGACGGCCTTGTGGGCCTCCAGGTCGGGGTAGCCGGCCTCGGCCATGATGCCTTCCTCGCGGCGGAAGTGGGTGTCGATGTACTGGCCCAGCGCGGTGAAGATCGTGTCGGTGACGAACAGGCCTTCCTCGTTGTCCAGCGCGTCGACGTAGTCGTTGAGCAGGTTGATGAGCGTCTTGTGGTCGTCGTCAAGCACGGGCACCCCGACGCTCATGTCATCCCGCCACGCGATGAAGGCCATGGTTCCCCCTGTGATCCGTCCCTGAAAAGCGGCAAATAGCCTATCACGACTGGGTGCTTTTGGAAGTCCCGTCCCCTTCTGTTTCGCCGTCTGACGCCAGGGTCTCCAGGTCCTTGACCGCCGGGCCGTGCAGCAGGCAACCGTCGATGGCAAAGCGCGAGCCGTGGCACGGACAGTCCCAACTGTGCTCCACGCCGTTCCAGGCCAGCACGCACCCCATGTGTGGACAGATCGCGCTGACCGCGTGCAGGGCTCCGGCGGCGTCACGGGCCAGACCCACCTTGCGCCCGCCGCGCCGCACCACGCGGCCGTCCCCCGGTGCCAGGGCGGCGCCCTCCTCGCGCGGTGAGGGGCGCAGGCGTCCGACCCACATCTGGCCGACATGCAGGTTGCGCTTGAGCATCGGTCCCAGTCCGCCGGTGCCGCTGATCCGCGTGGAGTCAAAGAACCCAAGCCATGGATTGCGCCGGCCGACGATGGACTCGGCCAGCATGCGGGCCGCCGCCGCGCCGTTGCTCAGGCCCCACGCCCCGAATCCGGTGGCCGTCCACAGGCTGGTGGACAGGCGGTGCAGGCGGCCGACATAGGGCACGCCATCGGCACTGTGATAGTCCATGTTGCCCCACCGATGGGTCACCTCGCGCACCGTGAAGTACCGGCCGAGCCAATCCTCCAGGTGGCGGAAATGGCTTTCCTCGTCAGCCGCGCCGGGCTCGAACGCGCCGCCGATGGCGACTAGGCGGGACACCTCTCCGGGATTGGGCGCCGCATCGGGCGGGGGATTTGCCACCCCGCGCACCGACCGGCCGGGCTCACCAGCCGATTTGTACAGGCCGTTCAGGCGCGGCCCGTCGATCAATACCGACAGGGCGGCGCGGCGGCGCGGCGTGCACTTGGCGAAGTAGCCGCCACGCAGGGTGAACGGCAGGTGCGAGGCGATCACCACATGAGCCGCCGACACGCTGGCCCCGCCATCGGTGCGCACGCGGGCCGAGGGACCATCCTCGACCGCCACCACGCGGCTGGTCTCGTGGAGGGCGACCCCTTGGGCGACCAGATGGTCGGCCAGCAGCAGCAACAGGCGCACCGGGTGGATCTCGGCCTGACCGGTCAGGCGCACGGCGGCCGGCACGGGGAAGGGGAGTTCGGTGTTGTGCACCACGTCGGCGGCCAGGCCCACCTGCGCGGCGGCTTCGGCCTCGCGCTCGACGGCGGCGGCGGTGCGGGCGTCGGTGGCATAGGTGAAGGCATCGGTGCGGCGCAGACCGAAATCCCCCAGGTGGTCGGCCAGCCCGGCGATGAAATCGACCCCCCACTGGTTGGCCTCGGCGTACAGGCGGGCGCGCTCGATGCCGAACCGGGCGATCAGGTCGGCATAGATCAGGCCATGCAGGGCGGTCACCTTGGCGGTGCTGGCCCCGGTGGCCTGCCGTCCGACGCGGTGCGACTCGAGAACCACCACGTCCAGCCCGGCCTTGTTCAGGTGCCAGGCGGTGAGCAGCCCGACGATGCCGGCCCCGACGACAACCACATCGGCCTCGCGTGTTCCGCGCAGGGACGGAAAGCCGGCGTGATTCACCCCCTCGTGCCACAGCACGGCGGTGCTGGGCGGCGGTAATTCCTGAGTCGTTTGCTCGGCATTTACCATGATGTCGTCCCATGTCCGTCACAATCCGCAGGACAACGGCTGAGACACTTGAGATAACCTGGATATAAGGCTGAAGAGACCCCCTTCTACGCCGTAAGGGCATAAGGTGTCAGAAGCTAAAAATGATGGTATTATCCCACTGGCAGAAAGGGACTTCACGACACCAGAATCGGAAGGACAGCCCATGGACATCCGCCACATCCTGGCCCGCAAGGGCAACACCGTTCAGACCATCGGCCCCCGCGTCACCGTCGCGGAAGCGGTCGAGCGCATGTGCGAGGCCGGCATCAGCGCCCTGGTGGTCAGCGAGGACGGCGCTACCATATCCGGCATCATCTCCGATCGGGGCATCATCCGCGCCATCGCCAGCGCCGGAACCGACGTCATGAAGGACCGCGTGGCCAGCGTGATGACGGCCGACGTCATCACCTGCACCCCGCCCGACACCATCGAAGGCGTCATGCAGGTCATGACCGACAGACGCATCCGTCACATTCCGGTGGTGGACGAGGCGGGCCTTCTCATCGGTCTGGTCAGCATCGGCGACGCGGTCAAGAACCGACTCGACGAACTGGCCGACGAAACCGTGGCCATGCGGGAATACATCGCCGGGGCGCATTAGGGCTCTATCCGCGCATGATGGGCCGGTGACGGGACGGCGCGCAGGCGGTAGTCTGCGGGCATGTCCGACCGTCCACCGCACCCGGCCTCCGCAGGCAGTTTTGAATACCAGCTCGAACGCGCCGCCGTCGGGGTGGTGGTGCTCGACTTGGGGCGGCGGGTGCGCGCCGTGAACGCCCTGGCCCGCCGCCTGTTGGCCCTGCCTGAGGCCGAGGTCCTGGGCATGGACATTCTGGCCCTGCATCCCCCGGCGGCCCGGACCAAGGTCCGGTGGCTGATCGACGCGGCCGAGAATGCCGCCGATGGTACCGCCGGGATGATCGTCACCACGCCTTTTGGCAGCTTGGTTGCCAAGGTCACGCTGCTCGGTGGCCAGGGCTTTTGCATGATGTTCCATGCCGTGGGCGACACCCGCATGACCACGCCGCCGGGCGACCGGGCGCACCTGCTCAAGCTGCCGGTGGTCAAGGGGCGTGCCACCGAACTGGTCGATATCGCCGACGTGGTCCACCTGACCGCCCAGGGGCACTATGCGACCGCCGTCACCCTGACGGCAACGCACCTGTGCCCGCTGTCCCTGGCCGACCTGGAGCGCCGCGTCGATCCGCTGACCTTCGTGCGGGTCCATCGCAGCCATCTGGTCAATCTGCGCCATGTGCTGGCCGCTGGCCGGGTTGATGGTCACTGGACGCTGTCCCTGGCCGGCACCCAGGCGCCACGGGTTCCGGTCGGCCGCAACAAGGTGGCGCTGGTGCGGCGCCTGCTCGCCGTCTGAGGCGTGTCGTTGGTGCGCGTCGGTTGCCGTTCGTGCAGGCTGGCGGCACATCGAGAGGGCGCGCTTGAGGTGCCGGGGCGGTTGGTGCCACTCTTTATTCGCCCCCCGTTCAGCCGGCGAGACACTTAATGACAACCACCCAGACGACCGCACCCGACCGCTACGTCAGTTTTGTCGGCATTGATTTCGAAGGNAACATGTTGCGCGTGCTGCGCCACCTCAGCCGCTACATCGACAATCCGGAAACCACCAACGCCTTCTGGGAACGCTTCAAGCAGCGCCTGGACGCCGCGGTGGCCGACTCCGTGCCGATGAACGACAAGCTGCTGCTGATGCATTCCCACGTCTACTACATGGTCGAACTGTTCGAGGACCACGACGACGAGATTGCCCTGGCCGACCTGAAGCAGCTTGAGGAAGAGTGTTTCTGAGCCGCCTTCCCCCGTTCCCCCCATCGCGCTAAAGTGGCGCCGAAGGAGGGGGAGTACATGGTTTCGCGGGTGGCCACCATTGCCTTTTCGGGCATCGAGACGGTTGATATCGAGGTTCAGGTCTCGGTCAGCGGCGGCTTGCCGACGTTCACCATCGTCGGCCTGCCCGACAAGGCGGTTGGCGAAAGCCGCGAGCGGGTGCGCGCCGCGCTGAACGCTATTGGCCTTGCCCTGCCGCCCAAGCGCATCACCATCAACCTCGCCCCGGCCGACATCGCCAAGGAGGGCAGCCACTTCGATCTGCCCATCGCGGTCGGTGTGCTGGTGTCCATGGGCGTGCTGCCGGTCGAGGACCTGGACGGCTACGTGGTGCTGGGCGAACTGGGCCTGGATGGCTCCATTGCTCCGGTGGCCGGGGTGCTGCCGGCCGCCATCGCGGCCAATGCCGCCGACAAGGGCCTGATCTGCCCCGGCGCCCAGGGCGGGGAGGCGGCGTGGGCCGGCGGGGCGGATATTCTGGCGGCCCCCAGCCTGTTGGCCCTTATCAACCATTTTAAGGGCGCGGCCCTACTGCCCCGGCCTGAACCGCAGGCGCGCGAGGGCGGGGCGCCGCTGCCTGATCTGGCCGACGTCAAGGGCCAGGAGACGGCCAAGCGGGCGTTGGAGATCGCCGCCGCCGGGGGGCACAACCTTCTGATGATCGGCCCGCCGGGGTCGGGCAAGTCCATGCTGGCCGCCCGCCTGCCGGGGATCCTGCCGCCGCTGTCGCCGATCGAGGCGCTGGAGGTCAGCATGATCCACTCGGTCGCCGGGCTGCTTGACGGCGGGCGGCTGCTGACCCGCCGGCCGTACCGTGATCCGCATCATTCCGCCTCCGTTCCGGCCCTGGTGGGGGGCGGACAGAGGGCCCGGCCGGGCGATATCAGTCTGGCCCACAACGGGGTGCTGTTCCTGGACGAGCTGCCGGAGTTCCAGCGCGGCGCCCTGGAGGCCCTGCGGCAGCCCCTGGAGAGTGGCCGGGCGGTGATCAGCCGGGCCAACAGCCACGTCGCCTATCCGGCCCGCGTGCAGTTGGTGGCGGCCATGAACCCGTGCCGTTGTGGCTATCTGGACGATCCGGCGCTGGCGTGCTCCAAGGCACCGCGCTGCGCGTCGGACTATCAGGCACGGCTGAGTGGGCCGTTGCTCGACCGTATCGACCTGCATGTGGAGGTGCCGGCGGTCCATCCCCTGGATCTGGCGGGCACCCCGGCCGGCGAGCCGTCCGCCGTGGTTGCCGAGCGTGTCGCTACCGCCCGTGCCGTGCAGGCTGACCGTTACCGCGCGGCCGGCATCACCCTGAACGCCCAGGCCGATGGCCCGGTGCTGGAGGAGGCCGCCCGGCCCGACGCCGCCGGGCAGGCGCTGCTGGTTGAGGCCACCGGGCGGATGCACCTGTCGGCGCGGGCCTACCACCGGGTGCTGCGCGTCGCCCGCACCCTGGCCGACCTGGAGGGCGGCGGCCCGCTGACCCGGCTGCACATCGCCGAGGCGTTGAGTTACCGCCGTCTGATGCCGGGCCGCTCGGCGCTGACGGCATGAGGTCAGGCCCTGATAGTCCGCTGACGCGGACGGGCTGTCATTGTCCGCTGACGCGGACGGGCACTCGTCCGGACCCATTTGGAGCGATGCTCCAGACCTCCTTGTTTTTTTTGAAGAGAAAAAAGGGGTTTGGGGCTTGCCCCAAGCGGGCGCGGGCGGCAGCCCGCCTATTCAAAAGACAGGCGCTGGCAACATGAAGACGGTCTATCTCGCCGGACCCGAGGTTTTCCTGCCCGACGCCATCGCGGTCGGCGCGGCCAAGAAGGACATCTGCGCCCGTCACGGCCTGACCGGGCTGTTTCCGCTCGACAATGTGTTGGACCTGGCTGGCTTGAGCCCGCCGGAGGCCGGGCGTGCCATCTTCCGCGCCAACATCGCGTTGATGCGGGCGGCCGATATGGTGATCGCCAACCTGACGCCGTTTCGCGGGCCGGGCTGCGACCCTGGCACAGCATTCGAGGTCGGTTTCATGCACGCCCTGGGCAAGCCCGTGTTCGCCTACGCCAACACCGCCCTGGGCCACGCCGACCGGGTCGCGGCGTTCTGCGGCGGCACCCTGGAGCGGCGGGCCGATGGCCGCCTGATCGACCGCGAAGGTTTGGAGGTCGAGGACTTCGGGCTGATCGACAACCTGATGCTCGACGGTGCGGCGCTGGACAGCGGGGGCTTTGTGAGCGGCCCGGTGGACCCGACGCGCCGGTTCACGGATCTGTCGCTGTTTATGCGCTGCGTCGAGATGGCGGCGGATGCCGGGCAACCCCGGTGAGCGCGTAGGCCATTCCCTTTGGCGCTGGATCGTTTAGTCTGGCGTCATGCGCCTGATGCCGTCTTTCACACTCGCCGCCCTTCTGGCCTCTGTTGCCCTGGTTCCTGGCGGAGCCCTGGCCGAACAGACCGGCGAACGGTTCCACCTCAGCCTGCCGATCGACTGGCGGGAGGTGGCGCGCAACCGTGTGCAGGGCGCCGAAGTGGTGGCCTATGCGCCGGTCGGGCAGGACGCCAGCACCTGGACCGACATGCTGACCGTGCAGGTGTTCCCCGACATGACGGCGCTGCCGGCGTCGAGCTTTTATGAGCGCACACGGACGACCTATCGCGAAACCTGTCAGGCCACGCGCGGCGGCACCATGCAGAGCGGCCTCAGCAACGGCTATCCCTCTGCCTTCTGGGTGCTGGGCTGTGGCCGGCACGGGCCGACCGGGGTGGGCGAGACGTCGTTCTTCCGCCTTATCCAGGGCGACCACGCGCTGTACCTGGCCCAGCGTGCCTGGCGCACCGCGCCCTATCCCGCCGACCAGCCGCCGCCGGTGCCGGCCGACCAGCAACAACAGGCGGTGACCCTGTTGGGCACCTTCGGGGTGTGCGATCCCACGGTGCCCGACCACCCCTGTCCGGCCGCCGCGCCCGCGCGATGAGCCCCCATCTGTGCCGCGACTGTCTTCAGGCGTGGCGGGCGACGCCCACACCGGCCGCACGCTGCCCCAACTGCGGGTTCCGCCGCATCGTTACGCACCCGGAACTTGACGATCTGGCCATTGCCCACATCGACTGCGACAGCTTTTACGCCACCATCGAAAAACGCGACGCCCCGGATTTGGCCGACAAGCCCTTGCTGATCGGCGGCACCGGGGCGCGCAGCGTGGTGGCGACGGCCTGCTACATCGCGCGGCGCTACGGCTGCCGGTCTGCCATGCCCATGTACAAGGCGCGGGAGTTGTGCCCGCAGGCCGTGGTCCTGCGCCCCGACCACGCCAAGTACAAGCGCGTCTCGGCCGACATTCACGCCATCTTTGGGGCCTATACCGGGCTGGTCGAGCCGGTTGCCCTGGACGAGGCCTACCTCGATCTCGCCCACTTGGACGATATCCCCGCCGCTCTGGCCGACATCGCCCTGCGCATCGAGCAGGAGGTCGGCATCACCGTGTCGGTCGGGCTGAGCTACAACAAGTTCCTGGCCAAGATCGCCAGCGACCTCGACAAGCCGCGCGGATTTACGGTGATCGGCCGGACCGAGGCCCAGGCGTTCCTCGCCCCGCGCCCGGTGCGCACCATCCACGGCGTCGGCCCGGTGCTGGAAAGTCGCCTGGTGGCCGATGGTTTCGTCACCATCGGTGACCTTCAGCAGGCCAGTGAGGCCGACCTCAAGGCCCGCTACGGCAGCCATGGCCGCCAGTTGTGGCACCTTGCGCGCGGTATCGACGGCCGTTCCATAACCCCTGACCGCGAGGCCAAGTCCATTTCGTCGGAAACCACTTTCGCTAAGGATCTGACGCGGGCCGAAGACCTCCTCGACGCCTTGGCCCCTCTGGCCGCCCGCGTCGCCGACCGCATGGTGCGCGCCGACCTCGCCGGCGTGGGGGTGTCGGTCAAGCTCAAGACGGCGGACTTCCGCCTGCTGACCCGCCACGCCCGCCTGCCCACGCCGACCCAGCGGGCCGACGTCCTGCTACGTGCCGCCGAACCCCTGGTGCGCGCCGAAGCCGATGGCCGGCCCTTCCGCCTGGTCGGCATCGGCGGCGATCCCCTGGTGGCCGGGGATCACGCCGATCCGCCGGATTTGTTCTCGGTCTAAGGGCGGCGGCGGGACGGGTGGGCTCTGCCCACACCCCAGGTCTTTCTTAAGGTTAGCGTCCGACCACGTCAGCGGACCATGGCGGTACGCTGACGCGGTCGGGTCGTTTTTTTAGTACCGGTAGGCGTCGGTCTTGAACGGACCGGCCACCGGCACGCCGATGTAGTCGGCCTGACTCTGGTTCAGGGTGGTCAGCTCGACGCCCAGCTTGGCGAGGTGCAAAAGGGCGACCTTTTCGTCGAGGTGCTTGGGCAGCACATAGACCTGCTTCTCGTACTTGTCGGCGTTGTTCCACAGTTCCATCTGGGCCAGCACCTGGTTGGTGAAGCTGGCCGACATCACGAAGCTGGGGTGGCCGGTGGCACAGCCGAGGTTCACCAGGCGGCCTTCGGCCAGCAGGATGATGCGGCGCCCGGACGGGAACTCGATCTCATCGACCTGCGGCTTGACGTTGTGCCAAGTGTAGTTCTTCAGGCCGGCGACCTGAATTTCGCTATCGAAATGACCGATGTTGCAGACGATGGCGCGGTCCTTCATGGCCCGCATGTGATCGACCGTGATGACGTCGATGTTGCCGGTGGTGGTCACAAAGATGTCGCCGCGCGGGGCGGCGCTTTCCATGGTGACGACCTCATAGCCTTCCATGGCGGCCTGAAGGGCGCAGATCGGATCGATCTCGGTGACCAGGACGCGGCAGCCCGACGAGCGCAGCGACTCGGCCGAGCCCTTGCCCACGTCGCCGAAACCGGCAACCACAGCGACCTTGCCGGCCATCATCACGTCGGTGGCGCGGCGGATGCCGTCGACCAGGGACTCGCGGCAGCCGTACTTGTTGTCGAACTTCGACTTGGTGACGCTGTCGTTGACGTTGATGGCCGGGACCTGGAGGGTGCCCTTCTTGACCATGTCGTGCAGGCGATGCACCCCGGTGGTGGTTTCCTCGGACAGGCCGCGCACGTTCTTGAGCAGCTCGGGATACTTGTCGTGCATGACGATGGTCAGGTCGCCGCCGTCATCGAGGATCATGTTGGGGGTCCAACCGTCGGGGCCGGTGATGGTCTGGTCGATGGCCCACCAGAATTCTTCCTCGTTCATGCCCTTCCAGGCGAACACCGGCACGCCCCGCGCGGCGACGGCGGCGGCGGCATGATCCTGAGTCGAGAAGATGTTGCACGACGACCAGCGCACGGTGGCGCCGAGCGCGGTCAGCGTCTCGATCAGGACGGCGGTCTGGATGGTCATGTGCAGGCTGCCGACGATGCGTGCGCCCTTGAGTGGCTGGGTCGCCCCGAACTCCTCGCGCAGAGCCATGAGGCCCGGCATCTCGGTCTCGGCGATGGTGATTTCCTTGCGGCCCCATTCGGCGAGGCTGATGTCCTTGACCTTGAAATCGGCGACCTTTGAATCGGCGGTGCTCATGGCGTGCGTTCTCCACGGAATCGGCTGTGCGTTGGCGCCCTGAGTACCAGAACGCCGCTCTCTGCGCAAGGGGATATGTCGGAAGACACATATAAATATATCCTTATGCGATAGGGTGAGGGGCGCCGGAGATATGGCCGGTGCCTCAAAATTTGTTTATTATTGGGCATTCAGTAAAAATAATTGGCATGCTGAAAAATTATTTATGTTGGCATTGTCAAATAAACGCCTATGGTTATTCGAGAATTTTATTTCATCCCGCCGAAAAGACACGCAGACGATTTCCTACGGCGCTTCCCCTTTATTCGTCTGATTTAAGGACTACGATCATTTTTAAACTCGGGAAATACGCGATTACCGTTGCAATTGCCTCTGTTTTTGTTCTTGGCGCCTGCGCCGAGACCCGAACCACCGAGAGCACCGGCACCTATGTCGATGGCGCCGCGATCACCGCCAAGGTCAAGACAGCCTTTCTCCAGGACCCGGCGCTGAAGGTGATGCAGATCAACGTCGTCACCTACGACAACGTGGTGCAGTTGAGCGGGTTCGTCGATACGCCGGCCATGATCGCCCAGGCCGGAGCCGTGGCGCGCGGCGTCGAGGGCGTCGCCTCGGTGCGGAACGACCTGATCGTCAAGTAGTCACGCACAGACACTAAATACGAAGGCCAGTGCGTAGACCGCACCTAAGGCTTAGACCGGCGCGCCACGCGCGCTGGGGCTCCAGGAGACACACCATGAAAACCCTTTATGTCACCGCCGCCGTCCTGATTTCCGCCGTCGCCCTGTCGGCCTGCGGCAACTCCACCGGCGACCGCGCCCTGAGCGGTGGCGCGATCGGCGCCGGCGGTGGCGCGCTGGCCGGCGCAATGGTCGGTGCGCCCTTGCAGGGCGCGGCGATTGGCGCCGCAGTCGGGGCGGGCACCGGTGCGCTCACCGACTCCGACCAGATTGATCTTGGCAAGCCCCTCTGGAAGTAGTCTTCCGGCGGCAGCCCAATAAGGACGTCAATAAATGTCTGCACCAAAAATCATCGCCATCCTTCTTATCGCAGGCGGCATCCTTGGGCTGGCCTTCGGGGGCTTCAGTTTCACCAAGGAAACCCATCAGGCCAAGATTGGTCCCCTCGAATTTGCGGTCGAGGAAAAGCAGGCCGTCAACATCCCCATGTGGGCCAGCATCGTATCCCTGGTGGCCGGCGTCGGCCTGCTCGCCAGCGGGTTCAAGAAGGCCTGACGGGCTAGGTTCAAGCTCCAATACAGAAAACGGCCGTCGCGAGACGGCCGTTCAAGTTTGGAGATGGAGAGACGAAATTACTGCCCTGCCTTGGCCTTGGCTTCGGCTTCCAGACGCTTGGTTTCGGCCACGATGGGGGCAAACGGGCCGTACTTGTGCTGGTCAGCCGGGAAGCTGTCGACGAACGGCGGGAACGGCATATCCGGCGGCTTGCGGAACAGGTTCGGGAAGTCCTTTTCCAGGTTCGCCTTCTCGACGCGCGGCTGGGTGTTGACGTAGGCCATGACGTCGTAGGCGTCATCCAGCGACAACACCGGGGCTTTGTGCGTGGTGCCGAACGGCATGTTGTTCATGACGAACCGGGTGGACATGGCCAAGCGGTACATACCGGCGCCGGTGTTGTAGCTGTCGTCGCCCCACAGGGGCGGGAACTCGTACCCGGCGGCATCGCCAACCGCGCCACGGCGCTTGCCCATGCCGTCGTCGCCATGACAAACGGCGCAGTTTTCAGCAAACACCACGGCCCCACGATCCACGTCGGCGCGGCGGTCGGGTATCTTGAACTTGTCCACGCCCGCGCCAACGATCTTGGCGCCGGTCGGCACGTCCTGGGACAGGAACTCCATGTAAGCCACGAAAGCCTTCATTTCGCGGGAGTCGTTGGGCAGCGGCTTGCCGGCCATGCTGCGCTGCATGCAGCCGTTGATGCGGTCTTCGATGGTGCCGATGCGATCTTCGCGGCCACGGTACTGCGGAAACACCTTGGTCACGCCGGTCCATGGCATGGCGTAGGGCGCCGTTGCAGCATCAAGGTGGCAGGTCTGGCAGGACAGGTTGTTGCCGGAAAAGCGCATCGCTTCGTCGGCCACTTCGGGACCGACGTGGCGGTATGTCTCGACGGCCAAGTCCCGGCCGTAGCGCACCAGCGTGCCGTTCTCGTCGTCGGGCAGGCTGTCGACGGCGGGCACGGTGTAGGTGGTGAGGTCGAAGGTTGGTTTATCATCGGCCCCGGCAGCCCCCGTGACAGGCAACGCCATCAGCAGGGCCGCCGCGCAGGCGGTGCCGATCAAGGTCTTGGTCATGACGGGGTCCTCCACCCAGGGCTTTCAAATTCTGGGAAACAGGGTATCCCGCCACGCCGTGTGCCGATATTGGGGGTTCCACCCGCAATGTAAGGGTAAACCCCTACGCCTCTCCGCTCTCCAGCAGCACGCGGGCCAGTTCGGCGACCGATCCGACGGCCATCTTGTCCATCACGCGGGCGCGGTGGACCTCGACGGTCTTGATCGAGATGTCGAGGTCGAAGGCGATGGTCTTGTTGGGCCTGCCTTCGGCGACCAGCCGCATGACCTCGCGCTCACGCGCCGTCAGGCTGGTGATGCGGGCCGCCACCTCGGCGGTGCGGGCGGCCTTTGCGGCGGCCTCGGCCGACCGCGCGAGCCCGGCCGCCACATGGTCGAGCAGGTCCTGGTCGTTGAACGGCTTTTCCAGGAACACCATGGCGCCGGCCTGCATGGCACGCACCACCATGGGAATGTCCCCATGGCCGGAAATAAACACGATGGACAGCGCCGCCGCCCGCTCGACCAGGGCGCGCTGAAGCTGCAGGCCGCTCATGCCGGGCATGCGGACGTCCAGCACCAGACAGCCCGGCTGATGGGAGTCCCAGGCGCCCAGAAAGGCCTCGGCCGAGGCAAAGGCGCGCACCGGCTGGCCCAGGGTCGCAAGCAGGAACTCCAGCGAATGACGCATGGCGTCGTCGTCATCGACAACATAGATCACCGGCGGCGGAATGCTCATGGCGCGGCCTCGATCGGCAGGGTGAAACGGAAGCAGGCGCCGCGACTCTCCGGGCCGTCCTCGGCCCACAGGCGGCCGCCATGGGCCTCGATGATGCTGCGCGACAGGGACAGCCCCAGCCCCATGCCCTGCGGCTTGGTGGTGAAGAACGGCTCGAACAGGCGGTCGCGCACGGCGGCGGGCAGCCCCGACCCGCTGTCGCACACCGCAACCTCGACCGCGCCATCGGGTGTCTGGCGTGATGACACCCGCAGCGCCCGGACGGGCTGGCCGGCGGTGGCGTCGGCGGCGTTCTGCAACAGGTTGAGGAGGACCAATTCAATCTGCAAGCGGTCACCACGCACGGTCGGCAGGGCGCCGGCCAGTGTAACGTCAATGGTCATATCGCGCCGCGCCCCGGTGTCGCGGAACAGGTCGAGGGCGGTGCAGGCGGCGTGGTTGACGTCCATCGGCGCGATCTCGCTCGCCCGTTTGCCGACAAAGGACCGCACGCGCTTGACGATGGCGGCGGCACGCTCGGCTTGCCTGGCGATCAGGCGCNCCCCCTCGGCCACGCCGGCCGGGTCGGTGCCCGCCGCGATGCGTCGCTCGCAGCCGTTGGCGTAGTTGGCAATGGCGGCCAGCGGCTGGTTGATCTCGTGCGCCATGCTCGACGCCATTTCCCCCAGCAGGGCGAGGCGCGCGGCGTGCTCCTTCTCCTCGCCCTGGCGGCGCAGGTCGGCGTGGGCGGCGCGCAATTCGGCCGTGCGCCGACGGACCAGCACCTCGACCCGCGCCACATGCACCACCCACCACGCCAAGGCCAGGGCAGCCAGCGCCAGCCACGGCCAGATGTCGCCCAGGATCTGGACAAAGGTGCGCCGGCCAAGCGACTCATATGGCCCGATCCCAAGGTCGCGAAACAGCTCATGCACCGGCTGGTAATCGACCGGCACGGTCCACGCATGGCCGTCGTCCGGCGGCATGGCCAGCAACGCCATGCCGACCTGCTTGGCCAAGGCGTCGGGAACGGAGGCCAGTTTGGCGAACGGCCAGTTGGGATAAAGCCGTGTGCTGGACTGACAGGCGAGGCCGGGCACCACGACGTGATAGTCCGGGCGGGGNGCGACGACCGAGAAATCCTCGCGCCGCACCCGCCCTTCGGCCACCAGACGTTCGAGCAGGCAGACGCGGATGATGCCGACATCCACCGTGCCCGATGCCACGGCATTCACGATGCGCTCCATGGGAAACCCGAAGAACTGGGCGTCCATGTCGGTGTAGGGATTGATGCCCTCGGCCGCCAGATCGCGCCAAGCGACGCGGAAGCCGCCGAACGCCTCGGGCAGGACAGCCCCCAGGCGGGCGCCCTTGAGGTCATCCAGGGTGCGCAAGTCGGTGCGGTCGGCCCGCACGATAAGAGCCGAGCCGATGGCCGCCGCCGGGGGCGGTCCGCCCGGCGTCTCCACGGTGGCGATGCGGCTCACCCCGTGGGCGGCCTCCAGTTCGACATAGTGGCCTGGGTTGGTGATGACGAAGTCCACCGCCCCGGCCTGCACGGCGGCGCGCAGGCCCGGCAGGTCGAAGGCGACGCCGCTGAATACATGGCCCGGCAGGGCGGCTTGCAGGTGACGCAGGGTGGCGTCCCATTCGACGACCGCATGCTCCGCGCCGCGATAGCCGAGCAGGCCCACGCGCACCTCCACCGGGTCGGCGGCAAGGACCGGCACGGCCGCCACCAGGGCCAGGGTGAGGACGGCGAGCCGCCGCAGGGTCTTATGCCTTCTTCAGGAAGCAGGTCTTGAGCACGAGGGTGGACTTGCCGTCGCGGCACTCGACCTCTTCAGGGTTGCCGGTCAGGCGCAGGTTCTTGACCACCTTGCCGCGCTTCAAGGTGATGGACGAGCCCTTCACCTTGAGGTCGCGGATGAGGCTGGCCGAATCGCCGTCGGCGAGGACCGTCCCGTTGCTGTCCTTGGTCTCGATGTCTTGATCGTCCACGGGAAACCCCTTTTATCCGAAAAATGGAGGCGGAGTGTAGCCGCCCCTCGCGCGGCGGGCAACGCTGTCCCATATTGCGGCCCATGACTCATGCCGCACCGACCAAACTCCCCGAACCGGCCATCCTGGTCCGCGACCTGACCAAGCGGTTCGGGGCCGAGGTCGCCGTCGATGGCATCAGCTTCACGGTGCGCGCCGGGGCGGTCACCGGGCTGCTTGGCGGCAACGGGGCGGGAAAGACGACGACCATTTCCATGCTGCTCGGCCTGCTGCTGCCGACCTCGGGCATCGTCCGGGTGCTCGGCCACGACATGGTGACAGACCGCCACGGGGCATTGCCGCGCATGAACTTCTCCAGTCCCTATGTTGATCTGCCCGGCCGCCTGACCGTGCGCGAGAACCTGACCGTCTATGCCCATCTGTACGGCGTGGACGGTGTGGCGGCGCGCATCAAAGTATTGGCCGAGGACCTCGACATCACCGGGCTGCTCAAAAAGCCCTACAACAAGCTGTCGGCCGGGCAGAAGACCCGCGTCGCCCTGGCCAAGGCGCTGATCAACCAGCCGGCCCTGCTGCTGCTGGACGAGCCGACGGCGTCGCTCGACCCCGACACCGGGGACTGGATCCGCAGCTACCTCAAGAGCTATCAGGACCGCACCGGGGCGACCATCTTCCTCGCCTCCCACAACATGGCCGAGGTCGAGCGCCTGTGCGACGATGTTCTGGTCATGCGGGCCGGGCGCATCCACGACCACGGCACCCCGCGCGCCCTGATCGACCGCTATGGGCGCCGGACGCTGGAGGAGGTGTTCCTCGACATCGCACGCGGCCACGACCGCCGCACCACCCACGCGGTGCGCGACGAGGGCACCCCACCGCCGCCCTCCGCCCCGCCGGCCGATCCCGCGACCGGCACCGGAACGGAGGCCGGGGAATGACTCCGGGAGTCTCCGCCCGCCGCGTCGGCGCCATCATCCTGCGCCACGTCTACCTCATGCGGTCCTCGCCGGTGCGGGTGATCGAGATGGCGTACTGGCCGACCGTGCAGATGATCATGTGGGGTTTTATCAGCCAGTTCTTCCTCACCCACTCCGACTGGCTGGTCCAGGCGGCCGGAGCGCTGGTGTCGGCCGTGCTGCTGTGGGACGTGGTGTTTCGCGGCAACCTCGGCCTGTCGCTGAGTTTTCTGGAGGAAATGTGGTCGCGCAACCTGGGCCACCTGTTCGTCAGCCCCTTGCGGCCCTACGAACACGTCATCGCCCTGACCCTGATGAGCCTGTTGCGCACGCTCATCGGCATCACCCCGGCGGCCCTGCTGGCCATTGTGTTCTATGAGGTCAACATCTTCGACATGGGGCTGCCGCTGCTGGCCTTCTTCAGCAATCTGCTGGTGATGGGCTGGGTGGTCGGCCTGGGCGTGTCGGCCATGGTGCTGCGCTTCGGGCTGGGGGCGGAAAGCCTTGCCTGGGTGTTCGTGTTCGCCTTCGCCCCGCTGTCAGGCATCTACTACCCGATCAGCACCCTGCCCGACTGGCTCCAGCCGGTGGCCTGGGCACTGCCTGCGGCCCACGTGTTCGAGGGGATGCGCGGCGTGCTGTTCGATGGCGTCTTCCACATGGGCCACTTCGCCGCCGCCGTGGGTCTCAACGTGGTCTATTTCAGCGGCACCGTCGCCCTGTTCCTGTGGGTGTTTCACCTGGCCCGCCAGCGCGGCCAGTTGTTGAACATGGGGGAATAAGGCGGGCGAAGGAGGGACCGGCGTTAAGGAAGACCTGGGCATCTGGTGTCACCGCCCGGCGGCGGCCAGAAACACGTCCTCCAGGGCATGGGTGAAGCCCGCCCGGTCACCCAAAGGCGAGGCTTCCATGCGGGCGCGCAGGCCCCCCCGCAGGGCGGCCAGGGTGTCGAGGTCGGCGGCCAGGGCCACTGCGCGGGCGACATAGTCCTCGGGCGTTGTCGCCACGCATTCGTCGGCCAGCCCCCCGACGCTCAGGTGGCTGGTCGAGTGGCGCCCGGCAAAGGTGGCCCCGGTCAGGGTCACCACCGGCACCCCCATCCACAACGCCTCCAATGTCGTCATGCCGCCCGAGTAGGGGAAGGTGTCGAGGGCGATGTCGATCCGGCCGTAAGCGGAGAGATGTTCGGCCTGCGGGGTCTGGCCGAGCAAAACGAGGCGTTCCGGCCCGATGCCGGCGGCGGCGAGGGTGGCGCGCAGGCGATCGGCGGTGGCCGTGTCGTCCAGGGCATCGGTCTTCAGCACCAGCAGCGATCCGGCCACGGCGTCGAGTACCCGCGCCCACAACACCGCCACCTCGGGATTGATCTTGGTCACCGCGTTGAAGCTGCCAAACGTCACCACGCCGTTGGCGGTGGCCGGCAGCGGCGCCACCTCGGGCAGGTCGGGCGGCGGCGCATAGGCGACATAGCCGTGCCCGCCGCCGACGCGCCAGATGCGCTCGCCATAGGCGTCGTCCTCGCCCTCGGGCACATGCCAACGGTCGGCGATCAGGCCGTCCATGGCGTGCAGGCCGGTGGTTCCGACGTAGCCCGCCCAGGTAAGCTGCACCGGGGCCGGGCGGCAGGCGAACACCGGCAAGCGGTTGCGCGCGGTGTGCCCGGTCAGATCGACCAGAACGTCGATGCCATCGGCCTCGATGCGTGCCGCCAGGGCCGGATTGTCGAGCGATGCCACCGGCGTCCAGGCCGCCGCCATGTCCTTGAGCCGCCGCGTCATGGCATCGCCGGTCGGCCGGTCGGCGTAACAGGTCACGGCCACGCGCGCCGGGTCATGGTGGGGCAGCACGGCGGCCAGGAAATGCCCGACCGGATGCCGCACGACGTCCGGTGACAGGTAGCCGACGCGCAGCGGGCGGTTTTTCCCCACCGGCCGGGGCGTTCTATCGGTCGCCAGCGGCGCCTCGATGCGGGTGTGGTACAGGGCATGGAGCCGGGCCAGGCTGGCGGCGGTGACGCCCGGCCGGTACTGCTCCATCATCAGGCGGTTGCTCCACAGGTCGGCGCGGCGCGGCATGACCTCCAGGGCGTGGTCGGTGGCGGCCAGCGCGCCATCAAGGTCGCCCATCAACTGGCGAACCAGTCCCAGGTTACCCAGCACCACCGGGTCGGACGGCGTCAGGGTCAGGGCGCGGTCGAAGTGGCGGATGGCGGCCCCGAACCGGCGCCGCTTCATCTCGGCCATGCCGCAGGCGGTGTGCAGGGCGACGGTGCCGGGGCTGCGGGCGGCGGCGCGTTCCAGCAGGGGAACGGCCTTGTCGGCCATGTCCAGATCAAGCAGCAGCAGCCCCAGGTTTGATACCGCCGTCAGGTCCTCGGGCAGCAGTTCGGCGGCGGTGAACAGGGCCTTTACGGCCTCGCGCAGGCGGCCTAGGCGGCGCAGGGCAAGGCCCAGTTCCAGGTATGCCGGGGCCAGCTTGGGATCGCCCGTCACGGCCTGCGCCAGGACTTTGGCGGCCTCGGTGTCGCGGTCCAGGCGGATGAGGCATAGGCCCAGGGTATACTGGAACCCCGGCACCGGCGCGGCGGCCACGGCCTCGCGCAGAAGGGCTTCGGCAGCCATTGGCTGGCCGGTGTCAAGCGTCACGCGGCCCAGCAGGTGCAGGGCATTGGGGTCGCCCGGTACTGCGGCAAGGGCAGCTTCATAAGCCGCCTTGGCTTCCTCCAGACGCCCGGCGCGATGCAGGGCGACACCCTTTTCCAGACTCACCGCGCCTCCGCTGAACTCGCTTGTAGGATGGGCTCTGTCCATACCCGCAAAGGGCCGATCGGCCCCTTGACCCCATGAGTTAAATCAGCCCACTTGCGCCGCAGGCAGACAATCTTGACGCTTGATGCGCTGCGCGCGGCTCACCACCCCTTAATTCCCGAGGTCAAGGAGGCCCCGCCTCCTTGCGGGTGCGGGCAGAGCCCGCTTCTTAATGCGCCTCCGCCCAGGTCGGCGCGATCCCGGTATCGACGTCCAGGGGCACGGACAGGGTGGCCGCACCTTCCATGATCGACTTGACCAGGGCGGCGGTGCGGTCGGCGTCGGCCACGGCGACCTCGAACACCAGTTCGTCGTGGACCTGAAGCAGCATGGTGGCGTTCAGGTTGGCTTCGGNCATGGCGTCGGGCAATTGGGCCATGGCGCGTTTGATGATGTCGGCGGCGCCGCCCTGGATGGGGGCATTGATGGCGGCGCGTTCGGCGAAGGACCGCATGTTGGGGTTCTTGTCGCCGATACCGGGCACGAAGCACTTGCGGCCGAGCGCCGTGCGGACGTATCCGAACTCCCGCGCCTCGGCCTTGGTGCGTTCCATGTAGGACAGGATTTCGGGGAACCGCTCGAAGTAGGCGTCGATGAAGCGTTTGGCCTCGCCGTTCGGGATGTTCAACTGACGGGCCAGCCCGAAGGCCGAAATGCCATAGATGATGCCGAAGTTGATGGCCTTGGCGCGGCGCCGCAGCATGGGGTCCATGCCCTCGACCGGCACGCCGAACACCTGGGCGGCGGTGATGGCGTGAATGTCCTGGCCGTCGGCGAAGGCCTGCTTCATGGCCGGAATGTCGGCCACGTGGGCGACCAGCCGCAGTTCAATTTGGGAATAGTCGGCCGACAGCAGGGTGCAGCCCTCGCGCGCCACGAACGCCTTGCGGACCTCGCGGCCTTCCTCGGTGCGGATGGGAATGTTCTGAAGGTTGGGGTCGGTCGATGACAGCCGCCCGGTGGATGTCTGGGTCATCCCGAAAGTGGTGTGCACGCGCCCGGTGGCCGGGTCCATCTGCTTGACCAGGGCGTCGGTGTAGGTGCTTTTCAGCTTCTGCACCTGGCGCCAGTCCAGCACGCGGGCCGGCAGGTCGTGGCCTTGCCCGGCCAGATCCTCCAGCACGGCGGCGTCGGTGGACCACGCCCCGGTCTTGGCGCTTTTCTTGCCGCCCTTCAGGCTCATGCGCTCGAACAGGATCTCGCCAAGCTGCTTGGGCGAGCCGACGTTGAACGCCTCGCCGGCCAGGGCATGGATTTCCTTTTCAAGCTCGGCCATGCGGGTGGCGAACATCTCCGACAGGCCGCGCAGGGCCAGCGCGTCCACCTTGATCCCGGCCTGCTCCATGGCGAACAGGACGGGGATCAGCGGCCGGTCGAGGGTTTCGTAGACCGTCACCATGCGCTCGGTCAGCAGGCGTTCCTTGAACAGCCGGTGCAGGCGGAGCGTCACGTCGGCGTCCTCGGCGGCATATTCGCACGCCTTGTCCAGCGGCACCTTGTCAAAGGTGATGGCTGCCTTGCCGGTGCCGCACAGCGCCTTGTAAGTGATGCAGGTATAGCCCAGGTGGAGGGCGGCCAGTTCGTCCATGCCGTGGCCGTGGCTCGCGCCGTCCAGCACATAGGACAGCACCATGGTGTCATCAAGCGGGCTGATCGCCACCTTCTCGGTCGCCAGGACGTGCATGTCGAACTTGAGGTTGTGCCCGATCTTGAGCACCCCCGGATCGGCCAGCATCGGGCGGAGGATGTCCATGGCCTCGGCCACGGGGATTTGTTTGGGAGCCGCCCCGCCGCCGCCCAGAAGGTCGGCCTCGCCCTGCGGATCGACGTGGCGCAGCGGCACGTAACAGGCCCGCCCCGGAGCGGTGGCGAGCGAGAACCCGACCAAATTGCAGCGCCGCGAATCCAGGCCGTCCGTTTCGGTATCCACCGCCACGGCGCCGGCTGCGGTCGCCTCGGCCACCCAGCGGCGCAGGGCGTCAGCGTCCTGGACCAGTTCGTAGGCGGTCTGCGCGGGGGGGGCTGCGGCGGCCACCTGGGGGTCGGTCACGGCGACGGCGGCGCGGCCCTTGACCTGGGCCAGCAGGCGCTTGAACTCCATCTTTTCCAGGAACTCGATCAGCTTGTCGCTGTCGGGCTGGCGCTTGGCGAACTCGTCCAGGGCGTCGGCCGGGACCGGCACGTCTTGGCGCAAGGTCACAAGCTGGCGCGACACGCGGGCCGCCTCGGCGTTGTCGATCAGGGTCTGGCGGCGCTTGGGCTGCTTGATCTCGGCCGCGCGGGCCAGCAGGCTGTCGAGGTCGCCGTACTCCTCGATCAGCGTGGCGGCCGTCTTGACGCCGATGCCCGGCACGCCCGGCACGTTGTCCGACGCATCGCCGCACAGGGCCTGCACGTCGATGACCTTTTCGGGCGGCACGCCGAACTTTTCAATCACCGTATCGCGGGTGATGGCCTTGTTTTTCATGGCGTCCCACAGGGCCACCTTGTCGGTCACCAATTGCATCAGATCCTTGTCCGACGACACGATGGTGACCTCCATGCCGGCCTCGACCGCCATGCGGGCGTAGGTGGCGATGAGGTCGTCGGCCTCGAATCCGTCCTGTTCGATGCAAGCTACGTTCATGGCCCGCACGGCATCCCGGATGAGCGGGAACTGCGGCACCAGATCCTCGGGCGCGGGGGGGCGGTGGGCCTTGTATTGCGGGTAGATGTCGTTGCGGAAGGTCTTGCGCGCCGCGTCGAAGATTACCGCCACATGGTCGGCCTCGTTGTCCTCCATGAGCTTGAGCAGCATGGCGGTGAATCCGGCGACCGCATTGGTCGGCGTACCGTCCGACCGCGACAGCGGTGGCAGGGCATGGTAGGCGCGGAAGATGAAGCCCGAACCGTCAACCAGATAAAGGTGCGTCATCGGCCTCGCCTTGTTTTTAAAGAGAAAGGTTTTGAACCACAGAGGACACAGAGATCACAGAGAGAAAGGCGTTTATGACGCCGCGCGCAGCGCAGAACCGGAGCCGTATGAATCTAAAGTGCCTACGGCGCCCTGCTGAATACTCTCTGTGTCTTCTGTGGTTAATCCACTTCTTTAATGCCCGCCGACCACGGCGCCTTCCTTCAGGACATAGCGGCGCGAGCAGTACGGGCACACCACGTCGTGGGTCTGGTGTTCGATGTGCAGCCACACGCGCGGATGGCCGAGCGCGCCGTCGCCGCCGTCGCAGGCGACGTCCAGGCTTTCGACTTCAACGGTTTCGGTGACGGCAGAGGTGGCGCGTTCGAGCATTGGTCCCTATCTCCTGCGGCATGCGCGTTGACCTCGCGAATGGGCGGATGATACCCAAGTCCGGCCCGCGATCAATGCCCCGCTCGAAATATGTGTTCCGCCCCTTCCTTCAGCCTGGACGTCTTCGACCGCCATGAACAAGCCTGTCTCCGCCATCCGCCCCTCGGACGCAGCCGTTTCAGCGGCACCCGACAACGCCATCACCATCGAGGGGCTGACCAAAACCTATCGCCCGCGCGGCGGCCAGCCGGCCAAGACCGCCCTCAACAATGTGTCCCTGAGCGTGCCGCGCGGCTCGTTCTTTGGGCTGCTGGGGCCGAACGGGGCGGGCAAGTCCACGCTCATCAACATCATGGCCGGGCTGGTCATGAAGTCCGCCGGGTCCGTGCGCATCTGGGATGCCGACCTCGACGTCAACGAGCGGCGCGCGCGGCTGGCCATCGGCGTGGTGCCGCAGGAACTCAACCTCGACCCGTTCTTTACGGCGCGCGAGTTGCTGGAGGTCCAGGCCGGGCTCTATGGCGTGCCTAAGGCCGAACGGCGGACCGAGGAGATCCTCCGCTCGGTCGGGTTGCTCGACAAGGCCGACGCCTATGCCCGCACCCTGTCGGGCGGGATGCGTCGCCGCCTGCTGGTTGCCAAGGCGATGGTCCACACGCCGCCCATCCTGGTCCTTGACGAGCCCACCGCCGGGGTGGACATCGAGCTGCGCAAGCAGTTGTGGGAACAGGTCAAGGCCATGAACGCGCGCGGCACCACCATTCTTTTGACCACGCACTACCTTGAGGAAGCCGAGGAACTGTGCGACCGCATCGCCATCATCAACCATGGCGAGGTGGTGGCCTGTGATACCACGCGTGCCCTGCTCAACCGCCTGGACAACAAGGCCCTGACGGTCACCGTGGACCGTGCGGTTGACGCCGTGCCCGACGCCCTGGCCGCCTTCGGGGCCGAGGTGGCGCCGGGCGGCCATGGCTTTGTGTTCCGCTACCGGCCCTCGGCCACCAACATCGCCGATCTGTTGGGCGCGGTGGGCAGCACGGGCCACGCCATCCTCGACCTGTCCACCGAAGAGGCCGACCTGGAAGACATCTTCCTGCAAATCACCCGATCCGGCGGAGGCGCATGATCCGAGGACTACTGGGTCTTGTTCTGATCGGTGTTCTGGCCGCCTGCGCGCCCCGGTTCATGGGCCTGGGAGCCGACAGGCTGGACCCCGCCTTCAGCGCCAGCAGCTTCACCNCCCGCGACGGGCTGGCCCTGCCGCTGGCCCGGTGGAGCCCCCCGGATGCGGTGCGGGAGGGGCCGGAAACCGTGGTCCTCGCCCTGCACGGGTTCAACGATTATTCCAACGCCTTTGCCGAGTCGGGTCCGTGGCTGGCGGCCGAGGGCTTTACGGTCTACGCCTGGGACCAGCGTGGCTTCGGCGGCGGGCCAAGCCCCGGCCGGTGGGCCGGGCAGGACGCCATGGTGGCCGACGTGCGCGACGCCGTGGCCCATGTGCGCGCCCGCCACCCCGGCGCCCGCGTCGTGCTGCTGGGCGAGAGCATGGGCGGCGCGCTGGCCCTGACCGCGCTGGCCGGTCCCAATCCGCCGCCGGTGGACGGAGCCATCCTGGCCGCTCCGGCGGTGTGGGGGCATTCGACCATGCCGTGGGTGCAGCGCGCCGTTCTGACCATCGCGGCGCGCCTGGTGCCCGGCATGGAGGTGACCGGCCAGGGCTTGGACATCTGGGCCTCGGACAATTTCGAGATGCTGCGCGGCCTGGGCGCCGATCCGCTGGTCATCAAGAGCACGCGGGTAGACACTATCCTGGGATTGGTGGACCTGATGGAAACCGCCCATGGGGCGGCCGGAAGTGTGCAAGTGCCGCTGCTGTGGCTGTACGGCCAACGCGACGAGATCGTCCCCCCCGGCCCAACCATCGACGCCGCCCGCAAACTGGACCCTGCCCAAGGGCAACGGTTTGTCCTCTACCCCAACGGCTGGCACATGCTGCTGCGGGATTTGCAGGGCGAACGGGTGCTGGAAGATATCGCGGCATGGCTGAGGGATGCGGAGGCGCCGTTGCCGTCCGGCGCCGAGGTGGAGGCGACGGCACTGGACCCGGCAGTGGTGAGGGTGAAAAGGTAGCAGGGCGTGTGTTTGCCCTGCGACGGACCATTGCCTTTTAAGCCGGGACTCGATATGGTGCCCGTCCTCTCAGCACCCGTAGCTCAGCTGGATAGAGTACTGCCCTCCGAAGGCAGGGGTCACAAGTTCGAATCTTGTCGGGTGCACCAAAGATAGCAAAGGCCGGTTCCTGGAATGGGGACCGGCCTTTTTGCTTGTGGCGCGGCAGTCGCACAATGGCTTTTCGAAAGGTGGATTGGCTCATAAACGGTTGAGTTTTGAGACGTGTGGGCGTAAATTATGCCCAGTGCAGGGTAAGTGGTGCATGCATCCGCGCCCCGTGCCCATCCAGGAGGGGCCCTTCGTGGCACCGCGAGTCACTGGGATGAGAAACGCCACGGGATCGTCGCACGCCTTCTGCAAGGGTCGCCCTCACCGGGCGGCCTTTTGCTCTTAGAAGACGTGGCTTTGGGTAGAGAGCCAGTGGGGCACGCGGCCGCCGAGTTTCACTTGCTGGACGACCAGATGCTGCTTCTCCATGAGGTCCTGCACCAGGAGGCGATCATGGCTGACAGTGTCTCCTGGCTGCAGCGACCGCCAGACGGTGTTGGCGCCGATATCGACGAGTTGCAGTCCCGGCACGTCATGACTGAGCCGCTTTTCAATTTGGATCCTGCTTGAGGCCGGCGACAGCGCCACCAGTCTCATTCGAACCTCCTCAAGGCTGGCGTCCAGATGGCGTGCCACGTAGCGACCGCTATCAATCGTGATCGTTGGGCTGCCGACCAGAGTCCCGCTCTGAAGGAGCGTCTGGCAGGCTTCTACTTGCATCGCCGAGCGGATATCCAGCTCCGACATTTTCTGTTTCGACCAGCCGCCAATGGGTAGGGCACGGTTCCAGACCACAGCAACGGCCAATGCCCGGCGCGTGAAGATTACGTCCAGGCACCGTGCGCGGTGGTCCGGCGAAAGGCCGGTACCCTTGACTTCGCCGTCCATAGGGCGGGTGATCTTGCGGATGGCCTTGAGGGCATCCCTTGTATCCGCAGGGGCACAAAGAAGTGCGGCGACCACAAAATGGTCGCCATCTACTCCCCCGGACTCGTCGCTGTAGATCTGCATAGCGGTACTCTACCGCGCCCGCGTGAGCACCTGAACACCAAATTTATGGTCGGGCCGAGCGGGCACCGCACGATGTTGTGGGTCACAGGTTCGAATCCTGCCGCGTGCATCAATATCAAAAAATGGCCGGCTCCCTCCTAGGAACCGGCCTTTTCCTCAAACGCACCAGCCCCCCATCAGGGCCACCACCCCCTTAATGCCGGAAGTGCCGCATCCCCGTCATCACCATGGCGAGCCCCGCTTCATCGGCGGCCTTGATGACCTCCTCGTCGCGCATGGAGCCGCCGGGCTGGATGACCGCCGTGGCGCCGGCCTCGGCGGCGGCGAGCAGGCCGTCGGCGAAGGGGAAGAAGGCGTCGGACGCCACCACCGACCCCTTGGCCCAGCTTTCGCTGTCACCGGCGGTCTGGGCGGCCTGTTCGGCGCGGAACGCTGCTATGCGCGCGGAGTTGACGCGGCTCATCTGGCCGGCGCCGACGCCCACGGTCATGCCGTTGCGGACATAGACGATGGCGTTGGACTTGACGTGCTTGCCGACGGTGAAGGCGAACAGCATGTCCTTCATTTCCTGGTCGGTCGGCTGGCGCTTGGTGACCACCTTCAGTTCTGCGGCGGTCAGGGCGGCGTCGCGGCCCTGGACCAGATAGCCGCCGGCCAGTGACTTGATCATCAAGCCGCCCATCGTCGGATCAGGCAGGGCGCCGGTCGTCAGGACGCGGAGGTTCTTCTTGCCCTCCAGCACCTTGCGGGCGTCGGCGTCGATGTCCGGGGCGATGATGACCTCCAGGAAGATCTTGGCCAGTTCCTCGGCCGTCGCGCCGTCGAGGGTCTGGTTGAACGCGACGATGCCGCCGAACGCGCTTTCGGTGTCGCACGAATAGGCCCGCAGATAGGCCTCCTTCAGCGAGCCGCCCAGCGCCACGCCGCACGGGTTGGCGTGCTTGACGATGACGCAGGCGGTGTCCTTGAACTCGGCAACCAGTTCATAGGCGGCGTCGGTGTCGTTGAGGTTGTTGTAGGACAGTTCCTTGCCCTGCAACTGGGTGGCGGTGGCGACGCCGGGCCGGGCCTCGGCATTGGCATAGAACGCGGCGGCCTGATGGGGGTTCTCGCCGTAGCGCATTTCCTGGCGCAGCTCGCCGGCCAGCACCAGACGCTTGGGGAAGGTCTGGCCCAGGGCGCCGGCGAACCACTGGCTGATGGCGGCGTCATAGGCCCCGGTGCGGGCATAGGCGGTGGCGGCCAGGCGCTTGCGTAGGTCCAGGGTGGTGGCCCCGCCGTTGGCGGTCATCTCGTCCCTCACCACGGCGTAGTCGGCGGCGTCCACAACCACGGTCACGGCGGCGTGGTTCTTGGACGCGGCGCGGATCATGGCCGGGCCGCCGATGTCGATGTTCTCGACGCAGTCGTCGTAGTCCCCGCCCTTGGCGACGGTTTCCTCGAACGGGTAGAGGTTGACCACCAGCAGGTCGATGGGGGCGATGTCGTGCGCGGCCATGGCGGCCTCGTGCTCGGCATTGCCGCGGATGCCCAACAGGCCGCCGTGGACCTTGGGGTGCAGGGTCTTGACCCGGCCATCGAGCATTTCGGGGAAGCCGGTGTGGTCGGCCACTTCCTTGACCGGGATGCCGGCCGCGCTCATGGCCTTGGCCGAGCCGCCGGTGGACAGGATCTCGACGCCCTGGTCGGCCAGGAAGCGGGCGAAGTCGATCAGGCCCGACTTGTCGGACACGGAGATCAGGGCACGGCGGATGGGATGAGCAGAGGACATGGCTATTTTTCCGAGGGTTGCGGGAGTGAAGCGGCGGAGTGCGCGCCGTCCTTTGAACAGGACACGGTGCGCCCGGCGAGGCAGGAGACGGGTATGCTGAGCCCAACCGCAAGGATGATGGGCAGCCAAATAATATACCATTCCTCGGACGGCGCACGAATGGGTTGACCAATGTCCGTCAGGCCGGCCGTCATGGATACGGCGAGAAGCGCAAGTACCATCGTGCGGGTCACGCCGGCCGTCGTGGACACGGCGCGTTGAATCGCCATGCCGTAGGTGGCCAGCAACAGCCCAAGGCCGATGACGCCACCGTAGTACAAGGCGGAGAAATAGAGGCTGTGCGGAAAGGTGATCTGGTCAATGACAAACGTCGCGTCGTTCCCGACTCCCCAACCGGCGAAGGGGTGCTCCTGCCAGCGGGAGATCGTCTCCGACCAGATTTCCAGGCGATAGGGGNGGCGCGCCAGATTGGTGACGACAAATTCCCGCGCCGCGGGAATGGACAAGGCCGCCACGAGCGCAGCTGCCGCCGCCACGGCGGCTGCCGCCGTCACACGCCACGTTGTTGCGACCAGGAAGATGCCAATCCCGGCTGCGCAGGCCAGCCATGCCCCGCGACTTCCGGTCAAAAAGATGAAGGTCAGTTCCAGGAGGAGAGCGGTCCCCCAAACGAGGCGCCATCTCGTCGATGGCGCACACGCGAGGTTCCGCACCGTGATCATTGCGGCAATGGCCATGATATTGGCGCCAAGGACCTCGTGCCGGGTTTCCGCCCAGCCGGTCAGCCGTGCTGCGGGTTCGTCCTTGAGGAGGTAGTTGTGCACCATGGCGATGATGGCGTTCACGGGCGCGGCGAACCCAATCGCCCGGTAGAACCGCTCGCGTGCGTCTTCCGTCGCGACGGCGAACGCGAATACCCCTCCAATAACGAAGACCGCGTTCATCACGCCGCCAACAAAGAATTTCACGCCCCGCTCTGTCGGCTGGTCAACCGCCCAGAACACGGTCGCGCTGAACCAGGAGATCATCGCGATGGCCGTCAGGAGGGCCGGATCGCGAAACCAGCGTCCGTGCCGGTGCTGCCAGATTGCCCACAGCGTCAACGGGAGAAATCCCGCATAAAAAACCAGCGCCCACGTCGGGGTCGGCCGTACAATGAAGCCGCTGGCCATTTGCACGGTGAACAGCGCCACAAGGACTTCTGGGCGGAAGACACGGCTCATCAGGGACGGCAACCTCGGCTGGAAAATGGCAATTGGGCCGGGCGGTTCGGTACCATGGAGGCGCAATTGCGTCAATGATGGCCTCCGGCTATAAAGGGGCCCCCCGAGGCGCAGCATAACCTGGGCACTTCAGAAAATGGGGAAGGGGAGGAGATTTTCACCGTCATGCATCCGAAGAAAATTCTTCACGTTGCGAATCTTTCTCTTACGGTGAAGGGCGCTGGTTACTACGGTGTTCCCTTCAAGATTTCGAATGGACTGACCCGCTGCGGCCACCATGTGCTGCCGTTCAGCGACAGGGACATCGCCAGGGCCGCCACCATCTTCCGCAGCAGGAAGTGGGGGATCCGTCCCGCCAACGATCAGCTTGTCGCCGTCGCCAAGGAGTTCCGTCCCGACATCATTCTGTTTGGCCACGCCGACAGCATCCGGCCGGAGACCCTGGTGCGCCTGCGCGATGCCTTGCCGGCGGTTCGGCTGGCGCAGTGGAACGTGGATCCGCTGTTTGAGCCGGACAACGTGCGGCGCCTGAACAGCAAGATCGACCATGTGGACGCCACCTTCGTCTCCACCGCCGGGACGCAGCTTGACGCCCTGTCGGCGTCCGGGCGGCACGCGGTGGCGTTCCTTCCCAACCCGGTCGATCCGTCCATAGAACGGGCGCGTTGTTTTGCGGTTCCTCGGCGGGACCTGGCGTCCGACCTGTTCTTCGCCGTCGGATCGGGGCCCTTTCCCCGCAACCACTGCGGACAGGAAACTTGCGGCAACGAGATCGCGGAGCGCCTGATGGCGGCCTTGCCCCATCTGCGCGGCGATTTTCCGGGATGTCTCGGCGCACCGCTGAAGGTCGGTGCGCCGTACGAGGCTGCGCTGGCATCCTCGGCCATGGGCCTGAACATCAGTCGCCGGAACGACACCACCTGGTACAGTTCCGACCGCATGGCCCATCTGGTCGGGTCCGGACAACTGACGTTCATCGATCGGGCTGCCGGGTTCGACGCGCTGTTCGATGACAGCGAACTGGGCTTCTATTCCACCGAGGACGAGTTGGTCGCCAAGCTGGACCACTTTCTTGCCGACGACGACGCACGAAAGCGGGTGGCCGAAGCGGGTTGGGCGGCGTATCGGCGCCTTTTCGACACCACGAGGATCGCCGCTTACATGGTCGATGTCATCCTCGGGGATCTTGATCCGCAGCAACATCGCTGGACGCGGTGATCGCTATCCGGTGGTTCCGCTGGCGCGGACGGGCNCCCACCGGTACAGCCCATTCGCGTAAGCGGAATGTTTCGAAACCCGTTGCCAACCGCCCCCCTGGCCAAGCCATACTGTTCCTCTCCGACCAGACCAACTGGGTCCGCCATGAGCACCGTCACCCTGGCCGCCACGCAGATGCACTGCGGCGATGATTTTGCCGCCAACCTGAACCGGGCCGAGGCACTGGTGCGCGAGGCTGCGGCCAAGGGTGGGCAGATCATCCTGTTGCAGGAACTTTTCGAGACGCCGTATTTCTGCAAGGATCAGGACCCCGACTGGTTCACCGACGCCCGCGAGTTCGAAAATCATCCCGTGCTGGCCCGCTTCTCGGCGCTGGCGGCCGAGCTTGGCGTGGTCTTGCCGGTGTCGTACTTCGAGGCCGCCGGGCCGGCGCATTATAATTCGGTGGCCATCATCGACGCCGATGGGGCCATTTTGGGCACCTACCGCAAGTCCCACATTCCGCAGGGTCCGGGGTACGAGGAGAAGTTCTATTTCTCGCCCGGCGACACCGGGTTCCGGGTATGGAAGACGCGCTTTGCGACCCTTGGCGTCGGTATCTGCTGGGACCAGTGGTTCCCCGAGGCGGCCCGCGCAATGGCCCTGATGGGGGCTGAGGTTCTGCTCTACCCCACCGCCATCGGGTCCGAGCCGCAGGACCCGACACTGGATAGCCTGGGCCACTGGCAGCGTGTCATGCAGGGCCATGCCGGGGCCAACTTGATGCCGTTGGTCGCCTCCAACCGGGTTGGGTCCGAGCAGGGCAAGACCTGCGGCCTGACGTTTTATGGCGGCAGTTTCATTGCCGACCACACCGGCGCCAAGGTGGCCGAAATGGACCGCGAGAGCGAAGGCGTGCTGACCGCGACGTTTAACCTGGATGCCGTGCGCGCCGCCCGCCGCGCCTGGGGCGTGTTCCGTGATCGCCGGCCAGACCTGTATGGCACGCTGTCCAGCCTCGACGGCCGGCTGAGGGGGAATTGACTATGCTGCGCGCGATGGTGGTTCTATCGGTAATGCTGGGGGTTTTGAGCCCGGCGGCGGCCTATGACGAGCAGGCCCGCCGCTACGCCACGTCATCGGCACCCTACTGGGAAATCGGCACCCTGGACCGGGAGTTGTCGCGCCTGTGCCAGCAGGGCGGCTTCAACCAGAAGCGCGTGGCCGAGCTTTACATCGCCTTCATCGGCGAGGAAGGCAAGGGGATCACCGGGGTCGCCAAGGTCGGCTACAACCTCTACGACCCCGGCAAGCGGGCCGACCGGGAAAAAACCTATCACTTCTTCTCTGACGCAACGACCGACTGTCGGGTCTACGTGGCGCCGTAAGAGGGAGTGAAGGGGGGGGTGCCACAGAGAACGCAGAAATCACCGAAATCTCTGTGCCCTCTGCGTCCTCTGTGGTGAATCCCCTTCACTTCCTTGAGTCGTCCCCTCAGACGCTGCGGTCCACACCGTCTTCGGCCGGGGCGTCGCCTTCGGGCTTGGGTTCGCGCTTGGGGCCGCCGCGCGACACCACGACCATGGCCGGGCGCAGCAGGCGGTCGTGCAGCACGTAGCCGTCCTGGAACACCTGGATCACGGTCCCGGTCGGAACCGAGGTGTTCTCGATCTCGGTCATAGCCTGATGGTGGTTGGGGTCGAACGGCTGGTTCAGGGCGTCGATGCGCTTGATGTTGTACTTGGACAGCGCCGTCTGGAGTTCCTTTTCAGTCATCTCCACGCCGATCGCCAGGGTGTTGACCACGTCGCTGGCGGCGCGCGCGTCGGCGGTGGCGGCGGTCAGGGCGCGGGCCAGGTTGTCGGCCACCGGAATCACTTCCTTGGCGAAGTTCGCGACCGCGTACTTGCTGTTGTCCTCGACCCGCTTGTCGGCCAGACGCTTGATGTTCTGGGCGTCGGCCAGGGCGCGCAGGTAGTCGCTCCGCAGGCGCTCGTTCTCGGCCTCCAGATGGGCGATGTGCTGCTCGGGCGAGTGGGCCTCCTCGTCGATCTCGTCCTGGATTTCGGCCGCTTCCTCAAGCTGCGCCTCGATCTCGGGGGAGGTCTCGGAAGAGAGATCCTGCGGGTTCTGGTCGTTATGATTTTGGGTCATGGGGTTCCGTCTGTGTACGTCAGCCAATGAGGCGCCCGACCACCTTGGCGGTGTAGTCCACCAACGGGATGATACGGGCGTAGTTGATGCGGGTCGGGCCGATCACGCCGATGGCCCCGACAATTTCCTGGCGGCTGTTCTGGTAGGGCGCCACGATCATGGAGCACCCGGCCGATCCGAACAACTCGTTCTCCGAACCGATAAAGATCTGCACCCCTTCGGCGGTGCCGACCAGTTCCAGCAGGCGCAGCATTTCCTCGCGCGTTTCCAGGGCCGAGAACAGGGACCGGATGCGCTCCAGGTCCTCCAGCGCGTGGACGTCGTTGAGCAGGTTGGCCTGACCGCGCACGATCAGCGAGCCGTCGCCCTTGCTGCCGGCCCAGGTCGCGAGCCCGGCCTCGACCACCTTCGACGACAGTTCGTCGATCTGGACGCGTTTGCTGTGCAACTCGTCCAGGATAACCTGACGGGCCTCCTCCAGCGTCTGACCGCTGAGGCGGGCCGACAGATAGTTGGTCGCCTCGATCAAGGCCGACGGCGGCAGGCCGGGAGGAACCTCGATCAGACGGTTTTCGACCACGCCGCTTTCGGTGACCATGACCACCAACGCGCGGCCGGGACCCAGGTTGACGAATTCAATGTGCTTGAGGGCGGCCTCGGTCTTGGGCGCCAGCACCAGCCCGGCGCCGCGCGACAGGCCCGACAGCATGGTGCTGGCCTCGGACAGCACATCCTGAAGGCTGCGCCCTTGCGCGCGGCAGCGCAGGTCGATCTGGGTGCGCTCGTCCTGGGTAAGGTCGCCGATCTCCAGCAGCCCGGACACGAACAGACGCAACCCCGCCTCGGTCGGCAGGCGCCCGGCCGAGGGGTGCGGGGCGTACAGCAACCCGGCGTCCTCCAGGTCGGCCATCACGTTGCGGATGGTGGCCGGCGACAGGTTGACCCGCAGGCGCTGCGACAGCGTGCGCGAGCCGATGGGCTCCCCGGTTTCGACATAGGCGTCGACGACCGTTCGGAACACCTCACGCGAGCGTTCATTCAACTCGCTGATCAGTGGTGTCTTGCCGTCCTTGGCGCGCATGTGAATCCCCAGGCATGAAGTAGCCGAAATGTAGGGAGAGGGCACGCAACCGTCAACAAGTGCCGGCTTGACGCGGCGTTGCGCAGCGGGCCGGACAGGGTTAGGGTTCGGCCAAAGTCGAAATCACCAGGAGAACCGCCATGCGTCCGTCCGGCCGCGCCATTGATGCCCTTCGCTCCGTCACCCTGGAAACGGGCGTCAACAAGCACGCCGAAGGGTCGTGCCTGGTCAAGTTCGGGGACACCCACGTCCTGTGTACGGCCAGCGTGGACGAACGCATTCCCGGCTGGCTGCGCAACCAGGGCCGGGGCTGGGTCACGGCGGAATACGGCATGTTGCCCCGCGCCACCACCTCGCGCACCGACCGCGAGGCGGCGCGCGGCAAGCAGACCGGGCGCACCCAGGAGATCCAGCGCCTGATCGGGCGCAGCTTGCGCGCCGTCACCGACCTGCAAGCCATGGGCGAGATGCAGGTCAAGGTGGACTGCGACGTCCTTCAGGCTGATGGCGGCACCCGCACGGCGTCGATCACCGGCGGCTTCGTCGCCCTGCACATGGCGTTCCAGCATCTGGTCAAGATCGGCGTGCTCAAGGCCGTGCCGTTCACCGACACGGTGGCGGCGGTATCGTGCGGCCTGTACGAGGGCACCGCCGTCCTCGACCTTGATTATGCCGAGGACTCGACCGCGCAGGCCGACGCCAACTTCGTGCTGACCGGCACCGGCGCGGTGATCGAGGTGCAGGGCACGGCCGAGGAAAAGCCGTTCTCCCGCGCCCAGTTCAACGACCTTCTGGATCTGGCCGAGATCGGCGTGCAGGAACTGACCCGCATCCAGAAGCTGGCCCTGGGGATCGAATAGCATGGCGCGGCGGTTTGCCAGACAGTTTGAGGGCGGAAAGCTGGTTGTCGCCAGCCACAACGCCGGCAAGGTGCGGGAAATCCGCGACCTGCTGGCCCCGTTCGGGGTGGACGTCGTCTCGGCGGGGGAACTGGACCTGCCCGAGCCTGAGGAAACCGGCACCACGTTTGCCGCCAACGCCGAACTGAAGGCTCTGGCCGCCGCGCAGGCGTCCGGCCTGCCGTCGCTGTCCGACGACTCGGGCCTCGCGGTCGAGGCGCTGCTTGGCCAGCCGGGGATTTATTCGGCGCGCTGGGCCGGGCCGACCAAGGACTTCGGCGCCGCCATGCAGCGCATCGAGAACGAACTGATCGGCATGGACGACCGGCGCGCCCACTTCGTCTGTGCCCTCACCCTGGCCTGGCCGGACGGTCACATGGAAACGTTCGAGGGCCGCGTTGACGGCACCCTCGTGTGGCCGCCGCGCGGTGACCGGGGTTTCGGCTACGACCCGATTTTCCAGCCCGAGGGCCATACCGTCACCTTCGCCGAGATGGATCCCCAGGCCAAACACGCCATGAGCCACCGGGCGCGCGCCTTCGCCCAGCTCGTGGCGGCGTGCTTCAAGGACTGACGCCTGTGGTGCCGCTCGGCGTCCCGCGCGAGGCGGTGTTCGACCCGTTCCTGATCCTGTTCCTCGCCCTGGTGCTGGACGCCTACCTGGGTGAGATGCGGCTGCTGTTCCGCGTCATCCCCCATCCGGTGGTGGCGCTGGGACGGGTGATCGACTGGCTCGACCACAAGCTCAACCGGCCGGATCGCGGCGACGCGGCGCGGCGAGTGCGCGGGGTATTCACCCTGGTCGTGCTGTGTACATTCAGCGGCGCGCTGGGCCTGACCGTGCAGCAGGCCGCCGCCATGGCGCCCTATGGCTGGGCGCTGGACCTGTTCTTTCTGGTCACCATGATCGCCCAGCGCAGCCTCTATGACCACGTCAAGGCGGTGGCCGACGGCCTGCGCGACGGCGGTCTGGGCGGAGGACGCGCGGCGGTGGCAATGATCGTCGGGCGCGATACCAAGAGCCTGGACGAACACGGGGTGTCGCGCGCCGCCGTCGAGTCCTGCGCCGAGAACTTTTCCGATGGCGTGGTGGCGCCGGTGTTCTGGTACGTGGTGGCCGGGCTGCCGGGCATCATGATCTACAAGACCGTGAACACGCTCGATTCGATGATTGGGCACAAAAGCCCCCATTACCGGGCGTTTGGCTGGGCCTCGGCCCGGTTCGATGATCTGCTGAACCTCATCCCGGCGCGGCTGGCCGGGGTGATCCTCAGCGTGGCCGCGCTGTTCGTCGGTTCGGCCAAGCCGGGCAGGGCGCTCGCCACCATGCTGCGCGACGCCCGCAAGCACCGCAGCCCCAACGCCGGATGGCCCGAAGCCGCCATGGCCGGCGCCCTGGATCTGGCCTTGGCAGGCCCCCGCCGCTATGGCACCGAGGTCGTCCACGACCCGTGGATCGGCACCGGCCGCGCCCGCGCCACCCAAAAAGACATCCGCCGCGCCCTGGTCATGCTGTGGGTCGGCTGCCTCATCCTGTGGGGGCTGGTGGTGGTGATCTGGCTGGCGCAACTGGCCGCCTGAGGGGTAGAGTCGGGCGGACTTCCCCGCTAGGAACAGCGGGCTGCCGCCCGCGCCCGCTCGGGGCAAGCCCCGAACCCCTTTTTGTTTTTTAAGAAAAACAAGGAGGTCTGGAGCTTGCTCCAGATGGGTTCGGGCGATAGCCCGTCCGCGTCAGCGGACTATCAGAGGCACGCGTGATGGCCGAACCCCCACCTGAAGACGACGACTACCGGTATCGCGTGTTCGGGCTGCGCCATCGGTATTACTTGGGTGCCGCCTTGGCTGCCCTGGTCGGACTGGCGGTGACGGCGGCGGCGCCCATTGTGCTGCGGCTTCAGGACGCCCCGGATCGCAAGCCCATTCGCGTCGGCGTCCTGCACTCCCTGACCGGGACCATGGCGGTGTCCGAGCGCACCGTGGCCGACGCTACCTTGCTGGCCATTGCCGAGATCAATGAGCGCGGCGGCGTGGCCGGGCGGCGCATCGAGCCTATCGTGGTGGACGGCAAATCAGACTGGGCGGTGTTCGCCGCCGAAGCCGAGTCGTTGATCGTCGAGCACAAGGTGTCGGCGGTGTTCGGCTGCTGGACCTCGGCCTGCCGCAAGACGGTCAAACCGGTGTTCGAGGCCCATGGACAGGTGCTGTTCTACCCGGTGCAGTACGAGGGCCTGGAGCAGTCGCCCAACATCCTCTACACCGGCGCGGCGCCCAACCAGCAGATCATCCCGGCCACCAAGTGGTCGTTGGATCATCTGGGGCGGCGGATTTTCCTGGTCGGGTCCGACTACATCTTTCCGCGCACCGCCCATGCCCTTATTCGGACCCAGGTACAGGCCCTGGGCGGGGAGATCGTGGGGGAGGCCTACGCGCCGCTCGGCAGCACCGATTTTTCGGCCGCCATCACAGCTATCACGAAAGCCAAGCCCGACGTGGTGTTCAACACCATCAACGGCGATTCCAACATCGCGTTCTACCGCCAGCTTCGCGCGGCCGGGATCACGCCCGACGCCATGCCGGTCATGTCGTTCTCGGTGGCCGAGGCCGAGGTGCAGGCCATCGGCCCCGCCGTGGTGGCCGGGGACTACGCCGCCCGCAACTATTTTCAGAGCATCGACACCCCGGAGAACCGGGCCTTCGTCACCGGCTTCAAGGCCCGCTTCGGCCCCGACAGCGTGACCACGGCCCCCATGGAGGCAGCCTATTTCGGCGTCCACCTGTGGGCCAAGGCGGTGGCCGAGGCCGGGTCGCCGCGCTTCCGCGACTACCAGCCGTTCCTGATGGGCCAGAGCATGACCGCGCCATCGGGCATCATCTACATCGACCCCGGCACGCAGCACACTTGGCGCACCGTCTTGATCGGCCGGGCGCGGCAGGACGGGCACTTTGACATCGTATGGTCGTCGGGCCGTCCCATCCGGCCGGTGCCCTTTCCCGGCTACCTGACGCGCACCGAATGGCTGGCCTTCCTGCAACGGATGTATGACCAGTGGGGCGGCCATTGGGCCTTGCAGGACGACCCCCATGGCTGAGGGACGGTTCCGCTTTCCCCGCCTGTCGCTGGCCAGCGAGATCGGTGGGTTGTTCGTGGTCCTCGGGCTGCTGCCGCTGTTCCTGATCGGCTGGCACTACTTCCGGGCGGCCGAACAGCAACTGGCCGCCGAGATCGCCCACAGCCTCGCCGTGGTCGCCGACTCTAAGGCCAACCGCATCGAGGTGTTCGCCCTCGACCGCATGCGCGAGGCCATGGCCCTGGCTGGGGCACCCTTGGCCGAGGATGCCATGCTGGCCCTGGAGCAGGGCGGGTCGGTTGACCGCTTCACGCCCCTGCTGGAACGCTATAGGGATTCGCTGGGGTCGCAGGGGCTGTACCTGATCGCCGCCGACGGCACTGTCCTGTTGGCGGCCGGCAAGGCCACCGCCGTCGGCCACCGTCTGAGCGAAACCGATCTTCTCGGCAACGTGTTCGACCGCGCCCGCACCCTGTTGGAGGCGCAGGTATCGGACTTCGCATGGCATCCGCCGCTGAACGAGGTGGCGGCCTTTGCCGCCGCGCCGATTCTGCGCGACAGCCGGGTGCTGGGCGTCGCCGTCTTGCAAATCGACCGGGCCGAGGTGGTGCGCGTGGTCGAGGACTATGTGGGCCTCGGCGCCACCGGCGAGGCGATGCTGGCCGGGGCGGCGCCGGGTGGCATCCGCTTGATCGGCAGCGTGCGCTTTCCCGATGACTTGCGCAGCCGGGTCGAATTGTCCCACGACCATCCCGCCGCCGCGCCGTTCCTTCAGGCTTTGGCCGGCGAGCGCGGGGCCGGGCAGGTGGTGGACTACCGGGGTGAGGCGGTGGTTGCGACGTGGCGCTACCTGCCGTCCTTCCGCTGGGCGTTGCTGGTCAAGGCCGACGTGGCCGACCGCATGGCGCCGATTGCCCGCCTGCGCGCCATGGGCCTTTTAGTGGTCGGCATCGCGACGTTGCTGGTGATCGTGGTGTCGGCCCTGATGGCGCGGGCCATCGCCACGCCGATCCGCGAGCTGGAGGCCGCCACGCACCGCCTGTCCAGCGGCACCGCTCCGCCGCGCGCCGCTGTCACATCCGGGGCGTGGGAGGTGGTGGCCCTGGCCCGTGCGTTCGATGACATGGCGGGCCGCATCCACGCCTACCAGACCGGCCTCAAGCGCATGGTGGACGAGCGCACCGCCGAGCTGCGCGCCGCCAAGGATCAGGCCGAAAGCGCCACCCGCGCCAAGACCGAGTTCCTGGCCATGATGAGCCACGAGATCCGCACCCCGCTCAACGGCATCGTCGGCACCGCCGAGATCCTGCGCGGCCGACCGCTGGACGCCGAGGCGGCGGCCGCCGTGCGCACCATCCAGCAGTCGGGCGCCGCCCTGGCCGAACTGCTCAACGACATCCTCGACATTTCCCGCATTGAGGCCGGGCGCCTGTCGTTCGAGAACCGCGACTTCGACCCCGCCGCGTTGTTGGCCGGATTGTCCGCCCTGATGCGTCCGGCGGCCGACGCCAAGGGGCTGGGGTGGGAGGTGGCGGTTGCCCCGGACGTGCCGCCCTTGGTCCATGGCGACCCGGCGCGGCTGCGGCAGGTGTTGCTCAATCTGGTCGGCAACGCGGTCAAGTTCACAGCGCGCGGCGGGGTGCACCTGGACCTTACGGCCAGTCCCGGCGATGCCCGCCACGTCACCCTGACCTTCACGGTGGCCGATACCGGCATCGGCATCCCCGAGGCCGACCGCGACCGCCTGTTCCAGCCATTCAACCAGTTGAGCGAGGAACGCTCCCTGCGCTATGGCGGCACCGGCCTGGGATTGGCAATCTCGCGCCGGCTGGTCGAGGGCATGGGCGGGGTCATCAACATGACCAGCAGCGAGGGGGAGGGCGCGACATTTACCGTGGTCCTGCCGGTCCTGGTCGGGACGCAGGCGGTGGTCCCCGTGCCGGAGGTCGCCAGCGTGCCGCCGCTGCGCATTCTGGTGGTCGAGGACGAGCCGGTGAACCGCAGGGTCCTGGAAGGCCTGCTCAAGCATGGCGGCCACACCGTGACCAGCGTCGCCTCGGGGCCGGAGGCGCTGGAGTGTCTGGAACACGCCGACATCGACATGGTGCTCACCGACCTGCGCCTGCCCGGCCTGTCGGGGGTGGAGGTGGCCCGGCGCGTGCGGGCGCTGGGCGGCCCGCCGGTCATCGCCGTGACCGCCAACCTGATGGCCGACGACCGCGCCGCTTGCGCCGATGCCGGAGTGGTGGCCGTGGTCGGCAAGCCGGTGCTGATGGACGATCTGCGCGCCGCCCTGGCTGCCGCGTGGAAGGATCGCCCGCCGCCCATGCCCGCCCTGTTTGACCGCCGTTACCTTGACGATCTGGCCGAGGCCTTGCCCGCCGCCGAGGTGGCCCGCCTGCTGGACCTCGCCGAAGGCTCGATCAACGGCGCCCTGGACGACCTGGCCGAGGGTCTGAACGCCGACGTGGCCCACCGCCTCGCCGGAGTGGCCGGAAGCTACGGCCTGCTACGCCTGAGTGGCCGCGCCAAGACCCTGGAAACCGCCCTCCGCCAGGGCCGACCCGAGGACGCCCCCAGTCTTGCGACATTGGTCGCGTTGGCCGAGGAGGGGCGGGCGGTGCTGGCGGGGTGGTCGGTTGATTCGTTAAACGCTTCGCGTGAGACATAGTCCGTTGGCCCGCTGACGCGGACGGCTGCTGCCAGCCTGGAGCGATGCTCCAGGCCTCCTTGTCTTTCTTGAAGAAAAGGAAGGGGTTTGGGGCTTGCCCCAAGCCGTCGGGCGGCAGCCCGTCCGCGTCAGCGGAAACTCTCTCAGGCGGCGGCCCTAATCCTCCACCACCCCCGCCGTGAACCGATACCCCCGGCCGCGCACGGTTTCGATCAGGCGGTCCCCGCCCTTGTCGTCCCCGCCCTTGTCGTCGCCGATTTTGGCGCGCAGGCGGCTTATCAGGATGTCGATGGCGCGGCCTTCGGGGTTGGCGCCGCGGCGGTCGGTGATGGCGTCGGCCAGGAGGTCGCGGGGGATGATGGTTTGCGGGTTGGCGACCAGATAGGCCAGCACGTCGAACTCGGCCGGGGTGAGGGGGGCGCGGCGGCCGTCGTCGGCGGTGACGGTGCGGCCGTCGCGGTCCAGCGTCCAGCCGGCGAACCGTGCGCCGGGGGNGCCGCGCAGGGCCGCGTTGCCCGCCGCCCCACCCGCCGACCCCCGGTCAAGAACGTTGCGCACGCGGGCCAGCAGTTCGCGCGGAAAGAACGGCTTGGTCACGTAGTCGTCGGCCCCGATCTCCAAGCCCTGGGCGCGTTCGTCGGGGGTGTCGCGCGACGTCACGATGATGATGCCCAGGCGCGACCGGCCGCGAATGTGGCGCAACAGCTCCAGGCCGTCGCTGTCGGGCAGATTGAGATCGAGCAGGACCAGATCCACCGCCTCGGCCTCCAGGGCGGCCTGCATGGCGAAGCCATCGGCGGCGGTGAGGGTGGTGTAACCGGCGTTGGTCAAATAGGCGGCAATCATCTCGCGCACCGCGCCGTCGTCCTCGACCACCAGAACTTTTTTCTGGCCGCTCATGCCGGGATGCCCCTGGGGCCGGAAACACTGCAGAAATATCGCGGGGAAAAGGACGCCCTTGCCCAGCGCGGGGTCGGCCTCGTCAAGACACGGTCAAGAAACATTCGGTGGATAACTCCGTGCCTCAAGGGGACCGATGGCATTCGAAAAGGCCCGTGGCGCTTGGGAACGCCCCCTGATTTGTAACGCATCGGTGCGTTATTTGTAAGCGGTTCTTTTCCATGCCTGTTACTTGGGCATGGCCGGGCGGGTGCCTGCTCGCGATGTTCCCAGGAAACCCGGTCCAGTGCCACCCGTCAGACCTATTTCACAGTCTTAACAATGATTTGCTCCACTGGCACGGCGCCTGCGAAGGGATCGCCACGGACAGTCGGTCCGAACCCGTCAGTGGAAGGAATCCCATGAAGAAAACGCTGCGCTCCCTGGCCGCCGCCACCGCCCTCGCCGCGGTGGGCGCCGTTTCCGCACTGCCCGCCTGGGCAGCCGACACCATCAAGGTCGGCATCCTTCACTCGCTGTCCGGAACCATGGCGATCAGCGAGACCACGCTGAAGGACGCCATGCTGATGATGATCGACGACCTCAACAAGCAGGGCGGCCTGCTCGGCAAGCAGGTCGAGCCGGTCGTCGTCGATCCGGCGTCCAACTGGCCGCTGTTCGCCGAAAAGGCCCGCGAGCTGCTGGAGAAGGACAAGGTCGACGTGATGTTCGGCTGCTGGACCTCGGTGTCCCGCAAGTCGGTCCTGCCGGTGGTCGAGGACCTCAACGGCCTGCTGTTCTACCCGGTCCAGTACGAAGGCGAGGAAAGCTCCCGCAACGTGTTCTACACCGGCGCCGCGCCGAACCAACAGGCCATTCCGGCCGTCGATTACCTGATGAACGACTTGGGTGTTAAGCGTTGGGTGCTGGCCGGCACCGACTACGTGTACCCGCGCACCACCAACAAGATCCTCGAACAATACCTGATCGACAAGGGCGTGGCCCCGGCCGACATCATGGTCAACTACACCCCGTTCGGCCATGCCGACTGGCAGACCATCGTCTCCGACGTCAAGAAGTTCGGCTCGGCCGGCAAGAAGACCGCCGTGGTGTCCACCATCAACGGCGACGCCAACGTGCCGTTCTACAAGGAACTCGCCAACCAGGGCATCAAGGCCAACGACATTCCCGTGGTCGCTTTCTCGGTCGGCGAAGAGGAACTGGCCGGCATCGACACCAAGCCGCTGGTCGGCCACCTCGCCGCCTGGAACTACTTTATGAGCGAAGACAGCCCGGCCAACGCCGCGTTCATCAAGAAGTGGCACGCCTTCACCAAGGACACCAAGCGCGTCACCAACGACCCCATGGAAGCCCACTTCATCGGCTTCAACATGTGGGTCCAGGCCGTCCGTCAGGCCGGCACCACCGACGTGGACGCCGTGCGTCAGGCCATGTACGGCCAGAAGGTCGCCAACCTGACCGGCGGCGTGTCGGAAATGATGCCCAACCACCACATCACCAAGCCGGTGCTGATCGGTGAAATCCAGCCCGATGGCCAGTTCGCCACCGTGTGGCAGACCGAAGGTCTGGTCGCCGGTGACGCGTGGTCCGACTTCATCCCCGAATCCAAGAAGCTGAACGCCGATTGGACCTACCCGTGGGTGTGCGGCAATTGCGAAAAGCCCAAGTTCGCGCCGCTGGCCGGAATGTAAGACGTCTATAGTCCGCTGACGCGGACGGGCTATCGCCCGCACCCATTTGGAGCAAGCTCCAAACCTCCTTGTTTTTCTTGAAGAAAACAAAAAGGGGTTTGGGGTTCACCCCGAGCGGGTGTGGGCGGCAGCTCACCAGTTTCCCACCCCACCCAAGTTTCCCCCCACGCCTTTCGGGAGACCGCCCGTGTCCCGCATCCTTGCCGCCCTTGGCGTCCTCGTGGCGTTGATGTTTGCGCCCCTTGCTCCGGCACATGCCGATGACGCGGCCTTTGCCGCGGCGGTGGCCGGGCTCGACCAGAAGAGCTTCCCCAAGCGGGCCGAGGCGGTTGCCACCCTCGGCACGCTGGGTCATGCCCGCACCGAGACCGTGTTGCGCGCCCTGGCCGATGGCACCCTGTTCGCCCGCAAGGAGGACCGCCAAGTGGTCATCGGCCGGCTGTCCGGCGACGCCTATTCCCTGAGCGACGCCGCGACCGGCGCCCCGGCTGGTAGTGCGCCCTCGGGCGAGCTTGCCAAGATCATCGCCAACAACCAGATGCGCGGCCAGATCCAGGACATCCTGGGCCGCTTCCTGTTGTTCAGCACTGATGCCGAGGACCGCATCCGGGCGGCCGATCAGGTGCTGTCCAACCCCGACGCCTCGGCCGTCGCGCAGGTGCGCAATGCCCTGAAGACCGAGAACGAGCCCGCCGTGCGGCAGCGCCTGGAGCGCGCCCTGGCGGCCGCCCTGTTGTCGGGCGGCGGCACCACCGAGGAACGCCTGGCCGCCGTGCAGACCCTGGGCAACACCAACGAACCCGCCCTGCGCGGCCTGATCCAGCGCACCGCCGCCAATGATGCCGACGACGCCGTGCGCGCCGCCGCGACCTCCGCCCTGGCCGCCATCGACCGCCGTCTGGTGTTCCTGGACATGGGGCAGAACCTTGTGTTTGGGCTGTCGCTGGGCTCGGTTTTGCTGCTGGCCGCCATCGGTCTTGCCATCACGTTTGGTGTCATGGGCGTCATCAACATGGCCCATGGCGAGATGATCATGCTCGGCGCCTACACAACCTTCGTGGTCCAGCAGGCGTTCCGCGCCTATCTGCCGCCGGACCTGTTCGGGCTGTATCTGGTGGTCGCCGTGCCCATGGCCTTCGTGGTCGCCGGGGCGGTCGGCGTCGCCATGGAACGCTCGGTCATCCGCTTTTTGTATGGGCGGCCGCTGGAAACCCTGCTCGCCACCTGGGGCATCAGTTTGATGTTGCAGCAGGCCATCCGGTCCTCCTTCGGGGCGACCAACCGCGAGGTCGCGAACCCCGCCTGGATGTCCGGCGCCATGGACTTCCTGGGCCTGACCCTGACCACCAACCGCATCGTCATCATCATCTTCGCCGCCGCCGTGGTTCTGGCCCTGGCCGCCTTCCTGCGCTGGTCGGCCATGGGCCTGAACATGCGCGCGGTGACCCAGAACCGGTCGATGGCCGCCGCCATGGGCATCCCCACCGGCCGCGTCGATGCCCTGACCTTCGGGCTGGGCTCGGGCATTGCCGGGGTGGCCGGCGTCGCCCTGTCGCAGGTGTCCAACGTCAGCCCCAGCCTCGGCCAGGGCTACATCGTGGACAGCTTCATGGTGGTGGTGTTCGGCGGCGTCGGCAGCCTGTGGGGCACCGTGGTCGGGGCCATGTCGCTGGGCATCGTCAACAAGTTCCTGGAGCCGTACTCCGGCGCCGTGCTCGCCAAGATCCTGGTCCTGGTCATCATCATCCTGTTCATCCAGAAGCGCCCGCGCGGCCTGTTCGCCTTGCGCGGCAGGTTTGTCGAGTAAGGAAAGGGACGAACAAATGGGTCCGATCACCCGACGCCTGATAGCCCTGGAAAGCAAGCGCGGCTGGGCCGTTCTACTGGCGGTCTTCGCGTTCGCCGCCGTGGCCGTGCCGCTGCTCAACGTCCTGCTGCCGCCGGACCATGCGCTGCATGTCCCGACCTACATGGTCCAGCTTCTGGGTAAGTTCCTGTGTTACGCCATGCTGGCGCTGGCGCTTGACCTCATCTGGGGGTTCGCCGGGGTGCTGAGCCTGGGCCACGGGGCGTTCTTCGCCCTCGGTGGCTACGCCATGGGCATGTACATGATGCGCCAGATCGGCGAGCGTGGCGTCTATGGGAACGCCGACCTGCCGGACTTCATGGTGTTCCTGAACTGGGGCGAACTGCCGTGGTACTGGTGGGGGTTCGACTCGTTCTGGTTCGCCGCCCTCATGGCCGTTGCCGTGCCCGGCCTGCTGGCCTTCGTGTTCGGCTGGCTGGCTTTCCGGTCGCGCATCACTGGGGTGTACCTGTCGATCATCACCCAGGCCATGACCTACGCCCTGATGCTGGCCTTCTTCCGCAACGAGATGGGGTTCGGTGGCAACAACGGCCTGACCGACTTCAAGGACATCCTGGGCTACAGCCTGAGCGCCGACGGCACCAAGATCGGCCTGTACGTCGCCACCGTGATCGCCCTGACCCTGGCCTATCTCGTCAGCCGGTTCATTGTCGGGTCGCGCCTGGGCCGCATCCTGCTGGCCGTGCGCGACGCCGAAAGCCGGGTGCGGTTCATCGGCCATTCGGTGACCGGGGCCAAGCTGTTCGCCTTCACCGTCTCGGCCATGATCGCCGGGGTGGCCGGAGCGCTCTATGTGCCCCAGGTCGGCATCATCAACCCGTCCGAGTTCTCGCCCGCGCAGTCCATCGAGGTTGCCATCTGGGCCGCCGTCGGCGGGCGCGGCACCCTGTTCGGCCCCATCCTGGGGGCGCTGTCGGTCAACGGGGCGAAGTCATTCTTCACCGGGGCTGCGCCCGAGGTGTGGCTGTTCTTCCTGGGCGGCCTGTTCGTGGTCGTCACCCTGTTCCTGCCCAAGGGTCTGGTCGGCCTTGCTAGCGCCGCGCGTCGTCTGAAACGGCCCACTTTGCCCGTTACGAAGGAGGAACCGCGCAATGCGTGAGGCTCATGGCTCCATCCTGTACCTCGACGGCGTCAGCGTGAGCTTTGACGGCTTCAAGGCCCTCAACTCCTTGTCGCTGATTATCGAACCGGGCGAGTTGCGCACCATCATCGGCCCCAACGGGGCGGGCAAGACGACCATGATGGACGTCATCACCGGCAAGACCCGGCCCGACGTGGGCGCGGTGCTCTACGACGGCGAAGTGGACCTCACCAAGCAGTCCGAGGAACGCATCGCCATCATGGGCATCGGCCGCAAGTTCCAGAAGCCCACGGTGTTCGAGAACCTGACCGTGTTCGAGAACCTGGAACTGGCCCTGGCTGGCGAGCGCCGCACCTTCGCCGTGCTGTTCGCCCAGTTGAGCGGCACCCAGCGCGACCGCATTGCCGAGATCCTCGCCACCATCCGCCTCACCGCCCGCGCTGGCGAAAAGGCCGGAACCCTCAGCCACGGCCAAAAGCAGTGGTTGGAGATCGGAATGTTGCTGGCCCAGGACCCCCGCCTGATGCTGCTCGACGAGCCCGTGGCCGGGATGACCGACGCCGAAACAGAACAGACCGCCGAACTGCTGGTCGGCATCGCCAAGGAACGCTCGGTCATCGTGGTCGAGCACGACATGGAGTTCGTCCGCACCCTGGCCAGCAAGGTCACCGTCCTGCACGAGGGCAGCGTCCTGGCCGAAGGGTCCTTGGCTCACGTTCAGGCCGACGAACGGGTCATCGAAGTGTATTTGGGGCGGTGAGGGAGATCCTATAAATGCTGACCTGTACCGACGTCCATCTGCACTACGGCGCCTCCCACACCCTGCGCGGGGTGGGGTTGAAGGCCGAGAAGGGCCGCGTCACCTGCCTGATGGGGCGCAACGGGGTGGGCAAGACCAGCCTCCTCGGCGCGGTCATGGGGATGCACCCGGTGTCCGGCGGGGCGATCACCTGGGAGGGTGACGACATCACCCGCCTGCCGACCCACCAGCGGGCGCGGCGCGGCATCGCCTATGTGCCGCAGGGCCGCGAGATCTTCCCCCGCCTGACCGTGCGCGAGAACCTGGAGACGGGATTCGCCTGCCTGCCGCGCGCTCTGCGCCACCTGCCCGACGAGATCTTCGACCTGTTCCCGGTCCTGCGCGACATGCTGCACCGCCGGGGCGGCGACCTGTCGGGCGGGCAGCAGCAACAACTCGCCATCGCCCGCGCCCTTGTCACCAAGCCGCGCCTGCTGGTTCTGGACGAACCGACCGAGGGCATCCAGCCCTCCATCATCAAGGACATCGAACGGGTCATCCGCCTGCTGGGGTCGCGCGGCGACATGGCCATCCTGCTGGTCGAACAGTACTTCGAGTTCGCCCGCGACCTGGCCGACGACTACGCTGTCATGGACCGAGGGGAAATCGTCATGGCCGGCGCCGCCGTCGCCATGGAGGAGGCCGAGGTACGCAAGCATCTGACGGTGTGATAGGCGTTTCGGGAAAAGAAAGCCGGGCGCTGCCCGGACCCGCCAGGAGGCGCGGCCTCCTGGACCTCGGGAATGGATGGGGAAAGCCGCGCGCAGCGCATTGAATGCCAAGGACTGTTGCCTGCGGCGCAAGTGAAGGATCAATCTTACTAATGGGTTCCAAGGGCCGCTCGGCCCTTGGCGGGTCCGGGCGGCGCCCGGCTTTCCTCCCTGCCCACTGTTTGAACGCCGCATGGCTAAACCATAGGCGTTTCCGGCTGGCAACCGCCATAAACCGGCCGTAGACGCTGGCACAGGGCTTGCTGTGCTTCTTGCAAAAACGCCACAGAGGGGACTTCCATGCCACGCCTTCCGCTCCTTGCCGCCCTTGCTTTCCTGGCCGCCGGAACTGCCGAGGCCCATGCGCCCGGCGCGGGCGGCTTCGGCTTCGCCGCCGGGGTGAGCCATCCGTTCCTGGGGGCCGACCACCTGATGGCCATGGTGGCGGTCGGTCTGCTCGCCGCGCAGCAGCCCGGCAAGGTGTGGCTGCTGCCGGGCGCGTTCGTCGCGGCCATGGCGACGGGTCTGGGGTTGGGGGCGCTTGGTGTCGGCGGGGTGCCGCTGGAGGGCGCGATCATCGGCTCCGTGGTTCTCCTCGGGGCGTTGGTCGCCTGGGGCCGGAGCCTTGCGCCGGCCACTCTGGTAGCGGTGGTGGCGGTGAGTGCGGCGCTGCATGGCCACGCCCACGGGGTGGAACTTCCGGCCGCGTCCTCGGCGATGGGCGCTCTGGCCGGAACCGCCGTGCTGCACGCTGTCGGGGTGGCGCTTGGCCTGGGCCTCAAGGCGGCGGCGGTGCGGACCTGCGGTGCGGCCTTTGCCGCCGTCGCCGTGGTGCTGGTCCTGGCGTGAACGCGCTGCTCACCCTCCCCACGTCCTGCGGAGTCGCTGAGGTCGTGGTGCGGGCTGACGCGGAGGGCGTCACCTGCCTCGCCGACCTGCGCCAGGATGCGCCGCTCCGCCTGCTGTTCCCGCGGGTGCCGGCCGGCGAGCCCCTGACCGCCTGCCTGACCAACACCGGCGGCGGGTTGGTCGGCGGCGACCGTCTGGCGGTCCGGGTGGAGGCGGGGGACAACACAAGCCTCATGGTCATGGCCCAGGCGGCGGAGAAGGTCTACCGCTCGCTCGGTCCAACGTGCGCCATCACGGTCGATCTGGCGGCGGGCGACGGGGCGTGGCTGGAGTGGCTGCCGCAGGAAACCATCGTCTTTGACCGTGCCCGCCTGCGCCGCCGCACCCGCCTGGACATCACCGGGACGGCCCGCGCCCTGGCCGGAGAAATGCTGGTGTTCGGCCGCACCGCCTATGGCGAGGTGCTGCGCGAGGGTCTGGTGCGTGATGCCTGGGAGGTCCGCGTGGACGGGCGGTTGGCCTGGGCCGACGTGCTGCACCTGGACGGCGACCTGCGCGCCGTGCTCGACCATCCGGCCACCTTTGACGGGGCTACCGCCTGCGCCACGCTGGTTTACCACGGCTCGGACCAGGAAGCCCTGCGCGATGCGGTGCGGGAAACTCCGCTGCCTGACGGGGTTCTACGCGGCGCAACCATCGTCGGCGGGCTGCTGGTCCTGCGCTGGCTGGCCCACGATGCCTTGGCCCTGCGTGACGATTACGGACGGGCTTGGACGACGATCCGGGCCGCCAATGGATTTCCGGGCCGCCTGCCCCGGCTTTGGCATGTGTAAGGGAGGAACGCCGTGAACCTGTCCCCACGCGAGAAGGACAAGCTGCTGGTCGCCATGGCCGCCATCGTGGCGCGCAAGCGCCTGGAGCGCGGCGTGAAGCTCAACTTCCCGGAGGCCATCGCCCTGATTACCGATTTTGTGGTCGAGGGTGCGCGGGACGGGCGCAGCGTGGCCGACCTGATGGCCGCCGGGGCTCATGTCATCGGCCGCGCCCAGGTCATGGAGGGCATCGCCGAGATGATCCCCGAAATCCAGGTCGAGGCGACCTTTCCCGACGGCACCAAGCTGGTGACCGTCCACCAGCCCATCCGTTAGGGAGGCCCCGACATGATCCCCGGCGAAGTCTTTCCCGCCCCCGGCGACCTGACCCTGAACGCGGGCCGCCCCACCGTCACCGTGACGGTCGAGAACACCGGCGACCGCCCGGTGCAGGTCGGCAGCCATTTCCATTTCTTTGAGGTCAACGAGGCCCTGCGCTTTGATCGCGCCGCCGCGCGCGGCTTCCGCCTGGATATCGCGGCCGGGACCGCCGTGCGGTTCGAGCCGGGACAGGCGCGCACGGTGCAACTGGTGGCCTTTGCCGGCGACCGCGTGGTGATCGGCTTCAACGCCCAGGTCCAGGGCGCGCTTGAGGGAGGGAACTGACCATGGCGACCACCATCGACCGCGCCTCTTACGCCGACATGTTCGGCCCGACCACCGGCGACCGCGTGCGGCTGGCCGACACCGCCCTTGTCATCGAGGTGGAGCAGGACTTCACCACCTATGGCGAGGAAGTGAAGTTCGGCGGCGGCAAGGTCATCCGTGACGGCATGGGCCAGTCGCAACGCTCCCGCGCCGAAGGGGCCGTGGACACCGTCATCACCAACGCCCTGATCGTCGACCACTGGGGCATCGTCAAGGCCGACGTGGGCCTCAAGGACGGTCGCATTGCCGCCATCGGCAAGGCCGGAAACCCCGACATTCAGCCCAACGTGGGCATCATCATCGGGCCGGGAACCGAGGTCATCGCGGGCGAGGGGCGCATCCTGACCGCCGGGGGCATCGACGCGCACATTCACTGGATCTGCCCGCAGCAGATCGACGACGCGCTGTATTCGGGCATAACCACCATGCTCGGCGGCGGCACCGGCCCGGCCGAGGGTACCAACGCCACCACCTGCACCCCCGGCCCGTGGCACATCGAACGTATGATGCAGGCGGCCGAGGCGTTCCCCATGAACCTCGCGTTTTTCGGCAAGGGCAACGCCAGCCGCCCGGCCGCCCTGGTCGAACAGGTCGAGGCCGGGGTGTGCGGCCTGAAACTCCATGAGGATTGGGGCACCACCCCGGCGGCCATCGACACCTGCCTGAGCGTCGCCGAGGATCACGACATCCAGGTCGCCATCCACACCGACACCCTCAACGAAAGCGGCTTTGTCGAAAACACCGTGGCCGCCTTCAAGGGCCGCACCATCCACGCCTTCCACACCGAAGGCGCCGGGGGCGGCCACGCGCCCGACATCATCAAGCTGGTCGGCGAAGCCAACGTCATCCCGTCGTCCACCAACCCGACGCGGCCCTTCACCGTCAACACCATCGACGAGCATCTCGACATGCTGATGGTGTGCCACCACCTCGACCCGCGCATCCCCGAGGACGTGGCCTTCGCCGAAAGCCGCATCCGGCGCGAAACCATCGCGGCCGAGGACATCCTGCACGACCTCGGCGCGTTCTCGATCATTTCGTCGGACAGCCAGGCCATGGGCCGGGTCGGCGAGGTCATCACCCGGACGTGGCAGACCGCCCACAAGATGAAGGTGCAGCGCGGCGCCCTACCCGGCGAGCAGGGCGACAACGACAACCTGCGGGTCCGCCGCTACATCGCGAAGTACACCATCAACCCCGCCCTGACCCACGGCATCGCCCGCCACGTCGGGTCGGTCGAGGTCGGCAAGCTGGCCGATCTGGTGCTGTGGAAGCCCATGTTCTTTGGCGTGAAGCCCGACATGGTGCTGAAGTGCGGGACCATAGCCGCCGCCCTGATGGGCGATCCCAACGCCTCGATCCCCACACCGCAGCCCGTCCATTACCGCCCCATGTTCGGGGCTTTCGGGCGGTCCCTGACGGCGTCGTCGGTGGTGTTCGTGTCCCAGGCTGGCCTCGCGCTGGGCATCGACGAGCGCTATGGGCTGTCCAAGACTCTGTTGGGCGTCGAGGGCTGCCGGACGATCACCAAGGCCGACATGGTGCTCAACAACGCCACCCCGCGCATCGAGGTCGATCCCGAAACCTACGAGGTGCGGGCCGACGGCGAACTGCTGACCTGCGAACCGGCCGACGTCTTGCCGCTCGCCCAGCGGTATTTTCTGTTCTGATGCGGTGGTCCGCTGACGCGGATGGCTGCCGCCAGCCTGGAGCAAGCTCCAGACCTCCCTTACTTTCTTTAAGAAAAATAAGGGGTTTGGGGCTTGCCCCAAGCGGGCCCCAAACACCGTAAAAGGGGGCGGCAGCCCAACATATACAAGACCAAGCCGTAAACCGTTATAAGGAGGCTCCCCCCACATGCGCCGCGCCATCGAAGTGATCCCCGCCGGAACATGGCCCGCCTCGCGTGAGGTGGCCGCCGTTACCCTACCCTGCGCCGACCGTCACCGCCGCCGCGTGCTGATGCACGACGACGCCGGGCGGGAGTTCCTGCTCGACCTGCCCGAGGCCGTCCACATGGCCGACGGTGACGGGCTGGCCCTGGAGGACGGCGCCGTGGTGCGCGTCGTCGCGGCCGAGGAGTTCGTTGCCGAGGCGCGGTGCACCGATCCCCTGCATCTGGCCCGAGTCGCCTGGCACCTGGGCAACCGGCATCTGCCGGTGCAAATTCTCAAAGATGGCGGCATCCGGTTCCCCCACGACCACATCATCGAGGCCATGGTCAGCGGCCTGGGCGCCGAGGTCAGCCATTGCCGCGCCCCGTTCCACCCCGAAAGCGGCGCCTATTCGGGCGGATCCTCTGGCGGGTCGGCGGGCCATGGACACTGATCTTTATCGTCTGATGACCTGGCTGTCCCCGGCCTTCCCGGTCGGGGCGTTCACCTACTCCCACGGCCTGGAATGGGCCGTGGAGGAGGGGCGGGNGCGCGATTTGGCGACCCTGACCGCCTGGGTCGGCGGCATCGTCACGCACGGGGCCGGGCGCACCGACGCCGATCTGTTCCGCGAGGCGCACACGGCGGTAACGGAGGGGGACGAAGCCCGATTCGCCCGCGCCGCCGAATGGGCCGAGGCCCTGCGCGGCACGGCGGAAATGGCCCTGGAAAGCGCCAACCAGGGCCGCGCCTTCCTCGATTGCCTGGGCAAGTCCTGGCCGCACGACGACCTTGCGACGTGGGCGCCGCGCCCGGTGGCCTACGCCGTCGCCGTCGCCCTGGCCAGCGCCCTGCACGGCGTTCCGCTGCGCCCGGCCCTGACGGCGTTTTTGCACGCTACGGCGGCCAACCTCGTCAGCGCGGCGGTGCGGCTGGTCCCGCTCGGCCAGACCGACGGCCAGAGGACCCAGGCCGCCCTCGGCCCGGTCATCGCGCAGGCGGTGGACGACGCCCTGGTGCGGGAGTGGGACGACCTGGGCGGCGCGGCGCCGCTCATCGACCTGACCAGCATGGCCCACGAAACCCAGTATTCGAGGATGTTCCGATCATGACCACCACCAACCCCCTGCGAGTCGGCATCGGCGGCCCCGTCGGCTCAGGAAAAACGACGCTGCTGGAAATGCTGTGCCGGGCCATGCACGGCCCGTGGAACATCGCCGCGATCACCAACGACATCTTCACCAAGGAGGATCAGCAGATCCTCACCCGGTCGGGCGCGCTGCCCGCCGACCGTATCATGGGGGTGGAAACCGGCGGCTGCCCGCACACCGCCATCCGCGAGGACGCCTCCATCAACCTCGCCGCCGTGGCCGATATGACGGCGAAGTTTCCGGGGCTGGAGGTCATCTTCATCGAAAGCGGCGGCGACAACCTGGCCGCCACCTTCTCGCCCGAACTGGCCGACATCACTATCTATGTCATCGACGTGTCGGCCGGCGACAAGATCCCGCGCAAGGGCGGGCCGGGCATCACCCGGTCGGACCTTTTGCTCATCAACAAGATCGACCTCGCCCCCCTGGTCGGCGCGTCGCTAGAGGTCATGGACCGCGACTCGGCGAAGATGCGCGGCACCCGCCCGTACCAGTTCGCCAACATCAAGGCCGGGCAAGGTGTGGACGCCGTCATCGATTTCATCGTCCGCCACGGCGGCCTTGAGGAGCGCCGCATGGCGTCGTGAGGGGTGATTTCAGGAGAAGGAGCCGGGCTCTGCCCGGACCCGGCAAGGGCCGAGTGGCCCTTGAAACTCATGCGTTTTCTGCGCTTTCTCTTGCGCCGCAGGCAGACAAGCCCGCCGTCTGCTGCGCTGCACGCGGCTTAGCGGCCCCCAACTCCCGAGGTCCAGGAGGCCGTCGCCTCCTGGCGGGTCCGGGCAGAGCCCGCCTTCCTTCCCCCAGTGCTTCAGCCCTGCGCCGCGTCCCCAACCTCGGCCTCGGCTTTGCGGGCTTGCACTTCCTTGAGGCGGTCGCGCAGGCTTTCGGACTTGAGCTGGCCGCAGGCGGCGAGGATGTCGCGGCCGCGTGGGATGCGGATGGGGGCCGAGAAGCCGAGCGAGGCCAGGACGTCGGCGAATCGCTCGATGCGGTCCCAGTCGGAGCACTCGAACGGGGCGCCCGGCCATTTGTTGAACGGCAGCAGGTTGAACTTGCACGGGATGCCCTTGGCCAGCTTGGCCAGGGCGCGGGCGTCGGCGTCGCTGTCGTTGATGCCCTTGAGCATGACGTATTCAAACGTGATCCGCCGGGCGTTGGAGGCGCCGGGGTATTCCCGACAGGCCTTCATCAGCTCCTTCAGCGGGTATTTTTTGTTGATCGGCATGATCTGGTCGCGGATGTCGTCGGTGGCGGCGTGCAGGGACACCGCGAGGTTCACCGGCAGGTCGCGGCCCAGATCGTACATGCGCGGCACCACGCCCGAGGTGGACAGGGTGACGCGGCGGCGCGACAGGGAAATGCCGTCGGGATCGATCAGGATGCCCAGCGCCTTGACGGTTTCGTCGTAGTTGAACAGCGGTTCGCCCATGCCCATGACGACGACGTTGGACAGCAGGCGCCCGGTTTCGTTGGGGGTCGGCCATTCGCCGTAACTGTCGCGCGCCACCATGAACTGCCCGGCGATTTCGGCGGCGGTCAGGTTGCGGACCAGCATCTGGGTGCCGGTGTGGCAGAACCGGCAGGTCAGGGTACAGCCGACCTGGGTGGACACGCACACCGCGCCGCGATCATCGTCGGGGATGTAGACGGTTTCCGCCTCGTTGCCGTCCTTGAAGCGCAGCAGCCACTTGCGGGTNCCGTCGGTCGAGATCTGTTCGCGGCTGAGGGTCGGGCGGGCGATGCGGAAGTTGTCTTCCAGCTTGGCCCGCATGTCCTTGGACACGTTGGTCATGGCCGCGAAGTCGGTCACGCCGTGGCAGTACAGCCACGACCATACCTGCTTGACGCGGAACGGTTTCTCGCCAAGCGCGGCGAAGCGTTCGGCCAGCTCGTCGCGGGACAGGCCGATGAGGTTCTCACGCGGGTCGGCGTCGAGTGTGGACGCGGACGAAGACGACGCGGGCGAAGACTGGCAGGATGCTGTGCTCATGGCGGACATATAAGGCCGCCGCCGCCTCAGGAAAAGTCCTTTGTTTCGTGCGGAGATCGCATCGTGTCGAACATCGCCTTCCACATCACCCAGCTCACCGTGATGGTGATGACGGCGCTATAAAGGGTGTCGGACAGGAAATGTCCGCCCTGCATGATGCGCACCAGGGCGACCATGCTGCCGACCCCCAGGGCCGCCAGGATGGCCCGCCCGCGCCACGCCGCCGGGGCCAGGAACGCGAAGCTGACCAGCCAGAACCCCATCGCGCCGTGGCCGGAGGTGAACGAACAGTTGGTCAGGCACTGGTCGGTCAGCAGGAACGGCGGGGTGTACAGCGCCTCGCCGCCGAACTCGAGGATCTGGCTCGGCCGGGCCCGGCCCCAGTTGTCCTTGAACACGCCGTTGACGATGACCCCCGGCCCGACCGCCAGGGACAGCGGCAGATAGAGCGCGATCCACCCGTCGATGCCGAGGAACCGCTGCTTGAAGACGACTCCGGCAACATACAGCACCAGCATGAACAGCACGGCGCCGACGATCACCGTTGGCAGGCCCTTGCGCACGAACTCCAGCAGGTGCCCGTCGCGGTATGTCCAGCCACCGTCAAGGGTCCAGAACCAGCGGCTGACCGCCAGATCAAGGCCTGGAAAGAACAGGAACACCAGCAGCGAGCCGAGCAGCCATGCCATCCAGTGACGGCGAAACGACTGGCCGGCGGCGGCAACGAACGTCTCAAGCATCATGGAAAGGCGTGTCCCTTGTATCCGGTCAGGCGATAGATCCCGGCGGTGCGGGCGTAACCGGGATGGACCTCCACCCGCAAGTCCCCCAGGTGTTCGCTGTGCTCGAACGCGGCGCGCACGGTGACGTCGTCGTTGCGGGCCACCAGCAGGAAGTCCCTGCCTTCCATCCCGGCCAGCGTGGTGGTCAGTTCGTAATGGTTCTGGATGCCGGGGGTCTGGCGAAACATCACGGCGTCGAACACCACCGGGCGGGCGTAGTACAGCATCGACGCCATCAGCTTGCGGTCGTCGAATAGCAGCGTCAGGTCGGGGTGCTGCGCCTTGAGGGCGCGCACCTGCTCGCCCAAGGCGGCGCCACCGCGCATGTCCTTGAGCGGGTCGGTCCCGGCAGTCAACTCTACCCCGGCCAGCCGGGCGATACCGTCCAGGTTATAGGCCAATCCGGCAGCCACCAGGTGCAGCGCAACCGACACGTGAAGCACGTACCGCCACGCCCCGTCACCCAATGACCGCCCCCCCAATGCACAGCCATGGCCGCGCAGCCAGGCAACCACCAGCACGGTTCCCGCCGCATAGGCCGTGGCCGCCCAATTGGCATTGGCCCGCGACAAAAAGGCCTGGACCGTGATCGCGCCCAGCACTGGCAGGGTGAAGGCCAGCAGCAGGCGCAAGCGCGGGTCGCGCGCCGCCGGCCGCAGCCGGACCAGCACCACGACCAGCAGGGTGGCAAACAGCAGCGGCCCGAACACCCCGAACTGCGAGCCCAGGAACTCGACCAGTTCGCCAGGATTGAACAGGTCGGACTTGAGGTTGGCATTGGCCCCGGTGTGGACATAGCTGGCAAACCCGTGGGTGCGGTTCCACCACAGGTTCGGCAGGTACACGACCACGCCGATCAGGGTGGCCAGCCACGGCCCGGCCCGGCGCAGCCACGCCCTGTCTCTTGCCGACCACGCGAGGTGGAGGACCATCGACACCACAAAAAACACCATGGCGTACTTACTGAGCAACCCGAGGCCGATCCACAGCCCCAGAAGCGCCCACCATTTCACGCCCGACGCATTCAGCGCCCGGATGTAGGCGTGCAGGGCCAGGGACCAGAACAGCAGCAGAAACGGGTCGGTCGAGATCAACAGCGACGACACCGACACCGCCGGCAGGGTGGCATAAACCACCGCCGTCCACATCCCGGTACGGGCGTCAAACAGCGCCCGGCCGACCAGGAACAGCACCAGGGCGGTGGCCGTGTGGGCCAGGGTGGCGCCGAGTCGCACCCACGGCTCGGCGTCCCCGCCAATGGCTGTGGTCAGCCAGATCACCCAGGCGATCAGCGGCGGCTTGGAGAAGTAGCCGAAGGAGGGATCCTGCGCCCAGCCCCAGTACTGCGCCTCGTCAAAGGACAGGTCGAACGGGGCGCCGAACAGCACCGCGACCCGCCACAGGGTCAGGGCGACGATCAGGGCGACCGTGATGCGGGCAGGCGAAAGAGTGTCAGCCATCTTCGAGGTGCAACAGGATTGTGATACCCAGCAAAAGGGTGATGACGGTCGGGCTCCACGCCGCCAGCCACGGTGGCAGGGTGGCCGACAGCCCGAGGGCCAAGGTCAGCCGGGTGAAGAAGTACAGCAGGAACCCCGCGCCGACTCCGCCGATCACCCGCACCATGCCACGGCCGGACCGCTGGTTGGGACTGACCGAGAACACGGCGGCCAGCAGGACCATGGCGCACAGCAGCAGGGGCGAGGCCAGCAGGCTGTGCCAGTGCAGCCGGTGGGAATGGGCGGAAAAGCCCGCCGCCTCGAAGAACCGGATGAACTGCGGCAGTTCCCAGAAGGAAATCGTTTCCGGGCTGGCGAAGTTTTCCTGTACCCGGCCGAGGGTCAGCGTGGTCGGCAGCGACATCGTCGGAACCCGCCGGCCGGGCTGGCGGGGTTCCATGATCCACACGTCGCTCAGGCGGAAACGGCCTTCCTCCAGGGTGCCCAGGCGGGCGTCGATGCGCTGCACGAAGCGCTCGCCCTGGTCGATCTGGATGAACGACAGGTCGCGCATGTCCAGGCGGAACCCGTCCTGGCGCACATGGCCGGCCCGCACCACCATGTGACCGCCTTCGGGCCGGGGCTCGCGCAGCCACAGGCCGTTCTCCGAAATATTGAACGTGCCCGGCCGGCGCAGGATAACGCTGTCCTCCATCTGCTGGTAGGACTTGAACATGGCCGCCGCCACCGGGTTCAACGCCGCCACGTTGAGAACGCCCAGGCCGCCGACCACCAGCATGGTCGGGGCCAGAAACTGCCATATTGAAACGCCGACCGAGCGCATGACCACCAGTTCGTGGCTGCGGGTCAGCCGCCACATGGCGACCATGCCGCCGATCAGCACGGCGAACGGCAGCACCTGCTGGACCATCTGCGGCATTTTCAGCAGGGCCATCTTGAGCAGAACGCCCATGGTCGCATCGGGGCTGCCGGCGGCGCGGCGCATCAGTTCGATGAAATCCAGCAGCAGGATCAGGCCCATGATGACCAACAGCGTCGCCAACAGCGCCCCGACGACATGGCGGCTGATGTAGGCGGACAGCGTGACAAACAGGCGGGGCACACGGAATTCCGGTTCAAGAGGCGGGCGGCGGGCAACAGGCATGATGCGTCCCATCCGTGGCAGGTTGGTGCCTTGGCAGGTTAACAGCGCCACCCATATGGGAAACTGTGTATACCACTGCCCGTAGATTTTTCCAGCCACCGGGAGACACCCTCATGGTCAGACTGACGCGCATCTACACCCGTGGCGGCGACAAGGGCAAGACATCGCTCGGCGACGGCACCCGCGTCGCCAAGCACGCCCTGCGGGTCGAGGCCTATGGTACGGTGGACGAGGCCAACTCGGTCATCGGTCTCGCCCGCCTGCACACTGGCGGAGTTCCGGCCGATGGCCTGCTGGCCCGCATCCAGAACGACCTGTTCGACCTGGGGGCCGACCTGTGCACCCCGCCCAAGCCCGACGAGGCCGAAGGTCAGGCGTTGCGGGTGACCCAGGCGCAGGTCGATCGCCTGGAGGCCGAGATTGATAGCCTCAACGCCGAACTGGCGCCGCTCAACTCGTTCATCCTGCCCGGCGGAAGTGCTGCCAGCGCCCACCTGCACCACGCCCGCACGGTGGTCCGCCGGGCCGAACGCCTGATCTTCGCGTTGTCCGAGGAAGAGGCCGTGACGCCGGCCGCCCTGGCCTATGCCAACCGCCTGTCGGACCACCTGTTCGTCCTGGCCCGCGCCTTGAACCGCAACGGGGTGGATGACGTGTTGTGGGTCCCCGGAGCGACCCGCGACGCGGGGGGAGAGCAGGCTTGAGAGGGAAATGTGTCACAAAAAAGTTGACGCAAACGTCAACGTGCCGCTTCTTTGACCGCATTGTGTCATGGAGGCTTCGTTGACTCCCCGACGCGGAAGGCTTATTTTGCAGCGCAACAAGGGCAGAAACCGCCTCGGTCATGCGCTGCGGAACCGTACAATGACCAAGAGCGTAGGATACGGAAACCGATGAAGATTCTGGTCGCCGTCAAGCGGGTCGTGGACTACAACGTCAAGATTCGCGTGAAATCGGATAGCTCGGGCGTCGAGACGGCTAACGTCAAGATGTCCATGAACCCCTTTGACGAGATTGCCGTCGAGGAAGCCGTGCGCCTCAAGGAGGGCGGCAAGGCGACCGAGATCGTGGTCGTGTCCATGGGGGCCCAGCAGTCCCAGGAAACCATCCGCACCGCGCTCGCCATGGGCGCCGACCGTGGCATCCTGGTGCAGACTGACGTCGAACTGCAACCCCTGGCCGTCGCCAAGATGCTTAAGGCCCTGGCCGACAAGGAAAAGCCGGACCTGATCGTGCTCGGCAAGCAGGCCATCGACGACGACAGCAACCAGACCGGCCAGATGGTCGCCGCCCTCCTGGGCTGGCCGCAGGGCACGTTCGCGTCCAAGGTCGAGATGGGCGAGGGGTCCGTCAAGGTCACCCGCGAAATCGACGGCGGCCTGGAAACCGTGGATCTCAAGATCCCGGCCGTGGTCACCACCGACCTGCGCCTGAACACCCCGCGCTATGCGTCGCTGCCCAACATCATGAAGGCGAAGAAGAAGGTGATCGACACCGTCAGCCCGGCTGACCTGGGCGTCGATCCCACCCCGCGCCTGACCACGCTGAAGGTCTCCGAGCCGCCGAGCCGCAAGGCCGGTGTCAAGGTGGCCGACGTGGCCGAACTGGTGAGCAAGCTGAAGAATGAAGCGAAGGTGATCTGACCATGGCCATCCTCGTCATTGCCGAACACGACAACGCAGCGCTCAAGAACGCGACGCTCGTCACCCTCGCCGCCGCCGCAAAGATCGGGGGCGATGTGCATGTGCTGGTCGCCGGGCATGGCTGCCGCGCCGCCGCCGACTCCGCCGCCAAGGTGGGCGGCGTCGCCAAGGTGCTGCTCGCCGACTCCGCCACCTACGCCCATCCCCTGGCCGAGCCGATGGCCGACCTGGTGCTGAGCGTGGTTGATGCCTACAGCCACGTGCTGGCCCCGGCCACCACGTTCGGCAAGAACTTTCTGCCGCGCGTCGCTGCCTTGAAGGATGTCGCCATGCTGTCCGACATCTCGGGCGTCGAGAGCGACGATACCTTCATCCGCCCGATCTATGCCGGCAACGCGCTCGCCACCGTCAAGACGGCCGACGCGTTGAAGGTCATCACCGTGCGCGGCACCGCCTTCGACCCGGTCGCCGCCGAAGGTGGATCGGCCGCCGTCGAAGAGATTGCCGCCGCCGGCAACCCCGGTGTGTCGTCCTTCGTCGGCCAGGAGCTGTCGAAGTCCGACCGCCCCGAACTGACCAGCGCCAAGGTCATCATTTCCGGTGGCCGTGGCATGCAGTCGGGCGACAATTTCCACCTTCTGGAATCCATCGCCGACAAGCTGGGGGCCGCCGTTGGCGCCTCGCGCGCGGCCGTGGACGCCGGCTTTGTGCCCAACGATTACCAGGTCGGCCAGACCGGCAAGATCGTCGCCCCCGAGCTGTATCTCGCGGTCGGCATCTCCGGCGCCATCCAGCACTTGGCGGGCATGAAGGACTCCAAGGTCATCGTCGCCATCAACAAGGACGAGGAAGCCCCGATCTTCCAGGTCGCCGATTATGGCCTGGTGGCGGACCTCTTTCAGGCCCTGCCCGAACTGTCGAAAGAACTCGACAAGTAAGGACGCCGGGGACCGTTTTGCTGCAACTCGAACCAAGGCAAGGGAACCCCTCATGATCCAGAAAATCGGTGTCGTCGGCGCCGGCCAGATGGGCAATGGCATCGCCCACGTTGCCGCCCTGTCGGGCTACGACGTGAAGCTCGTCGATATCAGCCGCGACCAGCTCGAAAAGGCCGTCAAGGTGATTGAGGGCAACCTCAACCGCCAGGTCAAGAAGGGCAAAATCACCGAAGAGGACATGAAGGCGGCCCTTGCCCGCATCACCACCGATACGGTGATGGACTTCAGCGAATCGGATCTGGTGATTGAAGCCGCGACCGAAGACGAAGCGGTCAAGCGCGACATCTACCAGAAGGTCTGCCCGACCCTGCGGCCGGACGCCATCCTGTGCACCAACACCTCGTCGATCTCGGTGACCCGCCTGGGCGCGTCCACCGACCGGCCCGGCAAGTTCATGGGCATGCACTTCATGAACCCGGTGCCGCTGATGCAGCTTATCGAGCTGATCCGGGGCATCGCCACCGACGAGGAAACCTTTAAGGCCATCCGTGAAGTCACGGAAAAGATGGGCAAGACGGCGGTTCCGGCCGAAGACTTCCCGGCCTTCATCGTCAACCGCCTGCTGCTGCCGATGATCAACGAAGCCGTCTACACCCTGTACGAGGGCGTCGGATCGGTGTCGGCCATCGACAACGCCATGCGCATGGGTGCCAACCACCCGATGGGGCCGCTCGAACTGGCCGACTTCATCGGCCTGGACGTCTGCCTCGCTGTCATGCACGTCCTGCACGACGGGCTGGCCGACACCAAGTACCGCCCCTGCCCGCTGCTCGTGAAGTACGTCGAAGCCGGCTGGCTCGGTCGCAAGACCGGCCGTGGCTTCTACGACTACAGCGGCGAACACCCCGTCCCGACGCGCTAAGGCGCTCTCGGTATACGGATTAGGAACAGCCCCGGCGGGAGATCGCCGGGGCTGTTTCCGTTGTGGGCTGCCGCCCAAACCCGCTCGGGGATAAATCCCCGAACCCCCTATTTTTCTTCGAATAAGGCAAGGCGGTTTGGAGCATCGCTTCAGATGGGTTCGGGCGAATGCCCGTCCGCGTCAGCGGACCAGTGCGTCAGGTTAAACCCAAACCGCTTTAACATGGGTCACGGGGCCATGCGCTCGTGCAGGCGGACAAGGGTGCGCATAAAAACGTCCGGGTCCTGCATGGCGCGACCCAGGACGAGGGCTCCTTGGATCCCGCTGACGGTGTCCTCGGCGAGGGCTTGGGCCACGGGCGCGGTATGGCCGGCACGAAGCAGAGCGTCCGACAGGGCGTCCGTCCAGCGGGCGAAGTATCCCCGCACCTGCCCGGCGAAGCGGTCGCGTGTGTCGGCCAGGGCGAAGGCGCCGACCAGACAAACCCTGCGGCCCTGGGCGAAGTACGCCGCAACCGCCTCGAACATCGCGCCGATGCCGGAGGATGGCTCGGCGGAGTCCCTCAGAGGGGCAAAGACGTGGCATTCAAACCAGGCGTCGATCTCGTCGAGGACGGAGGCGGCCATATCCTCCTTCCCGCCTGGGAAGAAGTGATAAAGGCTGCCCTTTCCGAGGCCGGTCGCTTTGGAGATGACCGACAGGCTGGCACCCTCGTAGCCATGCTCGCGGAAGACTTCTCCGAGAACGGGCAGGACGTCGGAACGCTCGGCAATCAGTCTAGCCACTGGCTACATTCCAAGGTCCGTCAGCCCCGGATGGTCGGCCGGACGCGGCCCGGCAGCCCAGAGGAACCTGCGCTCCTCCTCGCGGATGGCGACGTCGTTGATGCTGGCCTCGCGGCGGCACATCAGGCCATTGTCGGCGAACTCCCACTGTTCATTCCCATACGCCCGGAACCATTGCGCGGTGGCGTCCTGCCACTCGTACTGGAACCTTACGGCGATACGGTGGCCGGTGAAAGCCCACAGTTCCTTGATCAGGCGGTAGTTTCTTTCGCGCTCCCACTTGCGGCGCAGGAAGGCGGCGATGGCGGGCCGGCCGGTCAGAAATTCCGATCGATTCCGCCATACGCTGTCTTCCGTGTACGCCTGAGCGACGCGGTCGGGATCCTGAGTGTTCCAGGCGTCTTCGGCCATGCGCACTTTGCGGATGGCGGTGTCGATGGTGAAGGGGGGAAGGGGTGGGCGCGCAGTCATGGTTGATCTCCCGTGGCTTGTCTTTACCGATTACCACGGAGTGTACCATTTGGTACAGAAAAACATGCCGGGAGAGGCGCAAAGAAAACGCCCCCGGAGATCGCTCTCCGGGGGCGTGGTCTTTAAACGGACCTAAGCAGCGGGCTGCTTACTTCTTCTCTTCCTGGGCCTGCTTCAGAGCGGCACCCAGGATGTCGCCCAGCGAGGCGCCGGAGTCGGTCGAGCCGTACTCGGCCATCGCCTGCTTTTCCTCGTCCATTTCGCGCTGCTTGATGGACAGGGACAGCTTGCGGGTCTTGGCATCGACGGCCGTGATCTTGGCGTCGATCTTCTCGCCCAGGGCGAAACGCTCGGGACGCTGGTCGCCACGCTCGCGGGCGAGGTCGGCCTTGCGGATGAAGCCAACGGCCCCATCGACTTCGACTTCCACGCCGCCGTCGTTGACCTGGGTCACGACGCCGGTGACAACCTGGCCCTTGCGCAGGCCGCTGGAAGCCTTCTGGAACGGATCCTCACCGAGCTGCTTGATGCCCAGCGAGATACGCTCCTTCTCGACGTCCACGTCCAGGACCTTGGCCTTCACCATGTCGCCACGGTTGTATTCCTTGACGGCCTCGTCGCCGGTCATGTCCCACGACAGGTCGGACAGGTGGACCATGCCGTCGATTTCGCCGGGGAGGCCGATGAACAGACCGAATTCGGTGATGTTCTTGACCTCACCTTCGACTTCGGAGCCGTTCGGGAACTTGGACTGGAAATCGTCCCAGGGGTTGCCCAGGCACTGCTTGAGACCGAGCGAGATGCGGCGCTTCTCGGGATCCACGTCGAGGATCATCACTTCGACTTCCTGCGAGGTCGAAACGATCTTGCCGGGGTGGATGTTCTTCTTGGTCCAGCTCATTTCGGAGACGTGGACCAGACCTTCGACACCGGGCTCCAGCTCGACGAATGCGCCGTAGTCGGTGATGTTGGTGACGCGGCCGGTGAACTTGGTGCCGACCGGGTACTTGGCGCCGACGCCTTCCCAGGGATCAGCTTCAAGCTGCTTCATGCCCAGGCTGATGCGCTGGGTTTCCGGGTTGAAGCGAATGACCTGCACCTTGACGGTCTGACCGATGGTCAGGGCGTCGGTGGGGTGGTTCACGCGCTTCCAGGAAATGTCGGTGACGTGCAGCAGGCCGTCGACACCGCCCAGATCCACGAACGCGCCGTAGTCGGTGATGTTCTTGACCACGCCGTCGAGGACCATGCCTTCCTTGAGGCCGGACATCAGCTTGGCGCGTTCCTCGGCGCGGCTCTCTTCGAGCACGGCGCGACGCGACACGACGATGTTGCCGCGGGCGCGGTCCATCTTCAGGATCTGGAAGGTCTGCGGCTGGCCCATCAGCGGGGTGATGTCGCGCACGGGGCGGATGTCAACCTGGGAGCCCGGCAGGAACGCCACGGCGCCGGACAGATCGACGGTGAAGCCACCCTTGACGCGGCCGAAGATGATGCCGTCGACGCGCTGGCTGTCGTTGAAGGCCTTCTCAAGCTCGTTCCAGGCTTCCTCACGGCGCGCCTTGTCACGCGACAGCACGATCATGCCGTCACGGTCCTCATAGCGCTCAACGTAGACTTCCACGTGATCGCCAGGGCGCAGCTCGGATTCTTCACCGGCGCGGGAGAATTCCTTCAGGGAGATGCGGCCTTCGGACTTCAGGCCGACATCGACGAGGGCGAAATCGCCGTCGGTGGAAATGATGGTGCCCTTGAGAACGGAGCCTTCGATGCTCTGTTCATTGGCAAAGGTCTCTTCGAGAAGAGCCTCGAAATTTTCAAAAGCGGCTTCAGCCATGGGAGTGCAGTGTCCTTTCATAACGTTCGTTTCAGGCCTGCCGGTTGTTTCCGGCGGTCTTCCGCCCAAACAGCGGCGGGTATGCGAATAGACGGGTCTGCCCAGGCATAAGCCTAGCGGGCAGCGGTCCCGTCGCTCAGATACGCAAGGACGGCGGCAAAGGCCGCGTCCGCGTCCAGGGTCGAGGTATCGAGCAACCAGGCTCCCTCGGCCGGACGCAGGGGCGCCACCGACCGATCCTGGTCGCGGGCGTCCCGCTCCTTCAAATCCTGAAGGACGCGCGATTCTATAACCTCTGCGCCCTTGTCCCGCAACTCCTTGATGCGCCGCCGGGCCCTCTCTTCCACCGATGCCGTGACAAATATCTTATGGGTGGCGTCGGGGCAGACCACCGTGCCGATGTCGCGCCCGTCGAGAACGGCCCCGCGCGCACCCTGGGGAGGGCACGCGGCGAAGCGGCGCTGGAAGTCGAGCAGGGCATCGCGCACCGGCTGCTGGGCGGCCACCTGCGATGCCGCCTGCCCGGTCGCCTCGGATCGCAGGTCCGGGTCCTGGGCGAGGGCCGCCATGGCGTCCGGCGTCAGGGTGCGGGCGGCGGCACTGGCGGCTGTGGGGTCGGCCGGGTCGGCTCCGGCCCGCAGAACGCTCAGGCCGACGGCACGGTACAGCGCCCCGGTGTCCAGATAGGCCAGCCCCAGGTGGGCGGCCACCCGGCGGGCCAGGGTGCCCTTGCCGGCGGCGGCGGGTCCGTCGATGGCGACGATCCAGCTCACGCGGCCGGCCCCTCAGTCGTGATAAGCGCGCCCAGGTCGGTCATCAGGGTGACGAAGTTGGGGAAGCTGGTGCCGATGGCCGCCGAGTCGTCGATGCCGACCGGCTGGTCCGTCGCCAGCCCGAGGATCAGGAAGCTCATGCCGATGCGGTGGTCCAAGTTGACCGGGATCAGCGCCCCGCCCTTGGGGGCGGTGCCGGTGCCGCGCACGATCAGGCTGTCGCCCTCGACCCGCACATCCACGCCGCAGGCGAGCAAGCCCTGCGCCATGCCGTCGAGGCGGTTGCTTTCCTTGACGCGCAGTTCACCGACGCCGTCCATGCGGGTTTCCCCGCTGGCGAAGGCGGCGGCGACGGCGAGGATCGGGTATTCGTCGATCATCGACGGGGCCCGCTCGGGCGGCACCCGCACGCCCGTGAGCGCCGACGCGGTGACCTCCAGGTCACCGACGTGCTCACCACCGGACACGCGCTCGTTGACCACCTTCAGGTCGGCGCCCATTTCGCGCAGGGTGGTGAACAGGCCGGTGCGCAGGGGGTTGAGGCCGACGTTGCGCACGGTGATCTTGGACCCCGGCACGATCAGCCCGGCCACCACCGGGAAGGCGGCCGACGACGGATCGCCCGGCACCACCACATGCTGCCCGGTCAGTTCGGGCTGCCCGACCAGGGTGATGCGCCGCCCGCCGTCGGCGGTTTCCTCAGTGCGCAGGTCGGCCCCGAAGGCGCGCAGCATCAGTTCGGTGTGGTCGCGGGTCGGCTCGCGCTCGATCACCACGGTCTCGCCGGGCGTGTTCAGCCCGGCCAGCAGCACCGCCGACTTGACCTGGGCCGAGGCGACGGGAAGCGCGTAGGTCTGCGGCACCGGCGTCGCCGTTCCGGTCACGGCTAGTGGCAGGCGCCCGCCCGACCGTCCGGTGAATTTCGCGCCGAACAGGCTCAGCGGATCGATGACGCGGGCCATCGGCCGGCTGCGCAAGCTGGCGTCGCCGGTCAGGACGGCGGTGAACGGGTGGGTGGCGAGCAGGCCCATGACGAGGCGCGCGCCGGTCCCGGCGTTGCCCATGTCCAAAACGTCGTCGGGCTCGACCAGACCGCCGACGCCGCGCCCGAACAGCGTCCAGTGGCCGTCACCGTGCCGCACGACCTCGGCCCCGAGCTGGCGCATGGCGCTCGCGGTGCGCAGCACGTCCTCGCCTTCGAGCAAGCCCTCGACGGTGGTTTCACCGACCGCCAGCGCGCCGAACATCAGGGCGCGGTGCGACACCGACTTGTCACCGGGTACGCTGGCGGCGCCCGCCAGGCTGGCGGCGCGTTGCGACCACAGGGCATCGGAGGGGGTGGCGGAGGTGCTCATGGCGTGGTCCTGAAATGGTCTCGTGGAGGCCCGGAAGAGGGTGCGGTTGTGGTACCACAAACCGCCCAAGCACGGTAGGCCGCGTGCTGTCGCGATGCAGCGGACATTTTTGCTTTTGACAGGCGCCCCGGAAAGTGGCAAATGCGCCTTCCTGGTATTCCCACAGCACTGGAGGAACGGGTGTCTAAACCGGAGTGGGGAACGAAGCGCACCTGCACCACCTGCGGAGCCCGCTTCTATGACATGCTGCGGTCTCCGATCGTGTGCCCCAAGTGCGGTGCCGAAAACGAGAAAGAGACCGTGAAGGTCAAGCGCGGCGGCAAGAGTTCTCGTGCCGACGCGGTCAAGAAGGTTGTCGCCGTCAAGGCGGTGGCCGACGATGACGACGTCGAAGACGATCTGCTCGAAACAGACGACGATTCCACCGACGACGGCCTGATGGAAGACGCCTCCGACCTCGGTGAGGACGACGAGGACATGGCCGAAGTCATCGAGCACATCGAGCCCGGCGACGAAGAAGATTAAATCCTTCCAAGCCTGCGCGGCCGACCCGAAAGGTCGGTCGCAAGGGCGGGGGAAGCCCTCCCCGGAAAAAAAACGAACAGGGCTGTTTTTTTTGCTTGCACGGCCCGGAGCCAGGACCTATAAAGCCGCTCCACGCCACACGGTGCGCCACCCAAAACGCACCGAACACCAAGCAATACGGGGCTGTAGCTCAGTTGGGAGAGCGCTACAATGGCATTGTAGAGGTCGTCGGTTCGATTCCGTCCAGCTCCACCAATCGAAACCCTCAGGGAAACCTGGGGGTTTCGTCCGTTATGGGGTCCCCCTCCTGCCCAAGGGGATGGGGATATGGCACCCGGCGGCGGAATTCGGTTATACCGTCTGAGGGACAGCCTTTAAGGAGAAGACGGTGGATCGGATAGGCGTTATCGGTTCGGGGGCGTGGGGCACCGCGCTGGCCATGACCGCCCTGCGGGCCGGCCGCGACGTGGTGCTGTGGGCCAGGGAGCCGGCGGTCGCGCGGGCCATCACCGAAACCCATGCCAATCCCGATTACCTGCCGGGCATCCCCCTGGACCCCCGCCTCAACGCCTCGCTGGAATCCTCGGCCGCCCTGCGCGCCGACGCCATCCTGCTGGTGGTGCCGGCCCAGCACCTGCGCTCCACTTGCGCTGGCCTCGCGCGCGACTGGCCGGCCGGCGTGCCGGCGGTGATCTGCGCCAAGGGCATCGAGCGCGACACCGGCGCCCTGATGAGCGAAGTGGCGGCGGCCGAACTGCCCGCCGGAACGCCGCTGGCGGTGCTGTCCGGCCCGACGTTCGCGGCCGAGGTGGCGCGCGGCCAGCCGACCGCCGTCACCATCGCCTGCGCCGACCACGGCCTGGGCGAACGCCTGGGGACGGCGCTCGGCACCCGCACCTTCCGCCCCTACACCTCGCCCGACGTGGTGGGGGCCGAGGTCGGCGGCGCGGTCAAGAACGTGCTGGCCATCGCCTGCGGCATCGTCGATGGCCGGGGTCTGGGCGACAACGCGCGGGCCGCCCTCATCACCCGTGGGCTGGCCGAGATCACCCGGCTGGGCGTCGCCAAGGGCGGCCTCGCGGAAACCTTCATGGGCCTGTCGGGCATGGGCGACCTCATCCTGACCGCCACGTCGATGCAGTCCCGCAACTTCTCGCTCGGCCACGCCCTGGGCCAGGGGCAGAGCCTGGGGGTCATCCTGGGCGGCCGCAAGGCGGTCACCGAGGGCGTGTTCACCGCCAGCGCCGTGTGTGCCCTGGCCGGCCGCCTGAACGTGGACATGCCGTTGTGTGGCGCGGTCAACGCCCTGCTCAACCACGATGCGGACCTCGACAGCGTCATCGAAGGCCTGCTGACCCGGCCGTTCCGTGGCGAACTCGAACACACCGCCCCCGCCCCCTGAGACCTGGAGAAAACCATGCCCCTGTTCGCCATCTACTGCGTCGATAAGCCCGGCCACGCCCACGTCCGGGCGGAAAATCGCCCCGCCCACCTCGACTACGCCCGGCAGTGGGCGACGGAAATGGTCATTGGCGGCCCCATGCTGTCGGCCGATGGCGAAGCGATGGTCGGCTCCATGCTGGTCATCGACCTGCCCGACGAAGCCGCCGCCCGTGAATGGTGCGCCAACGACCCCTATGCCAAGGCCGGCCTGTTTGAATCCGTCCTGGTCCGCCGCTTCAAGAAAGTGCTGCCCGAAGCGTAGGGTAGTGAAGGGATTTACCACAGAGGACACAGAGGACACAGAGAGTCCGGTGTAGATGGCTGCGCGCAGTGCATCGAATTGCGTCGGTGCTATATTGCCTGCGGCGCCAATCCATACTCTCTATTACTTCTCTGTGATCTCTGTGGTTCCCCACTTCACTTCCTACGCCGAACAACTCGCCCCGCCCAATACGCAAAACCGCGCGCAGTGGGGGTGGTTGAGCGGCACCGGGCGGTTGGCCTCGGCCAAAGTGGCGCCCAGCTCGAACTGGGCGTCGTAGGCCAGCAGGGTGCAGGCCAGCACGGTCGGGCGGTCGGCTCCCTTGCGGCGCACCACCATGCGGGCCGAGGCGCACATCACGCTGTCGGGGCTTTTGCCAAGGATGCCCCAGCAGCGTTCGGTGATTTCTGGCACGTCGGCGGTTTCGTCCATTTCGGGGAACAGCACCAGGCGGTGCGGGTTGGCGGCATCCAGGGGGATGCCCAGGTCAGCCAGCGTGGCGGCATAGCCGGCCCGCTCGGTGGCTTCGGGCTCGCCCCACAGGGTGCGCCCGGCGATGGCCAGATCAAAGCCCTCGGCAGCCAGCCAGCGCAGCCCGTCCACGGCGGCGGCCCACGTGCCCGGCCCACGCAGGGCCTCGTGGCGGTCTTGTGTGTAATGGTCCAGGGACACCCGCAGGGTCAGGCGATCCCCATGGTGTTGGTGCAGGTCCAGAAGCCCGGCCCGGCGGTGGGTCATCGGCGTCATGGCGTTGGTCAACACCAACACCCGGAAGCCGCGCGCCAGGGCATCCCCCAGCAGGGTCAGGATGTGCGGATTCATGAACGGCTCGCCGCCGGTGAAGCCGATCTCGGTGGTGCCCAGGCGGTCAGCCGCAATCTCGTCCAGGAACGGCCGCATGTCATCGGGGGTGATATAGGCCAGGGCGTCGTTCTTGGGTCCCGACTCAATATAACAGCCCTGGCAGGCGATGTTGCACAGGGTTCCGGTGTTGAACCACAGGGTATCCAGGCGACGCAGGGCGACCACGGCGCGCCGCTCGCCACCAGCGGTAAGGGCGGGGTCCTGGAACTTGGCGGGATGGCTGCGCCCTCCATCGGGCATGAGCGGACTCCTTGAAGCGGCTGGCAGTGACCCTTTGTACCGCAGGTTGGGGCCGATCATCGAATCACGACCGCGTGTGGCGGACAAGGTTACCGGGCCGTGAAAATCCAACACGCCGTGAAAATCGGGCATCCTTTGGGCCACGCCGTCTGTTATGTTGCAGCGCACACAGTTTTTTGCAACCGCACAGACAACGGGGCTTCCCATGACCGAGACATTTTCCCTGGCCGGCAAAAAAGGTCTGGTGGTCGGTATCGCCAACGACCAGTCGATCGCCTATGGCTGCGCCAAGTTTTTTCGCCAGCATGGGGCCGAATTGGCGGTGACCTACCTCAACGAAAAGGCCAAGCGATTTGTCGAACCGCTGGCCGAGGATCTTGAGGCCGACCTGATTGGCCCGTGCGACGTGCGCGCCAGCGGCGAACTGAAAGGGGNGTTCAAGACCCTGGAGGAGAAGTGGGGCAAGCTGGATTTCGTGCTGCACTCCATCGCCTTCGCACCGATGGAAGACCTGCACGGCCGCGTGGTCGATTGCTCGCGCGACGGCTTTTCCCAGGCCATGGACGTGTCGTGCCATTCGTTCATCCGCATGGCCCGCTATGCCGAGCCGCTGATGGAAAAGGCCGGCGGCGGCACGTTGCTGACCGTGTCGTTCTACGGGTCGGAAAAGGTGGTCGAGCACTACAACCTGATGGGTCCGGTCAAGGCCGCGCTGGAAAGCTCGACCCGTTACATGGCCGCCGAACTGGGGCCCAAGAACATCCGCGTCCATGCCCTGTCGCCCGGCCCGCTGAAGACCCGCGCCGCCTCGGGCATCGACCGCTTTGACCAGCTCATGGAGCAGGCCGCCGCGCGCGCGCCGCAGCACACCCTGGTCAGCATCGACGACATCGGCGCCTATGCCGCGTTCCTGGTGTCCAACGGCGCCCGCAACATCACCGGCGGCACCCACTTCATCGACGCCGGGTATAACATCGTCAGCTAAGTAAGCTCAGAACCTGGGAGGGGCGGAGGACCGTCACTCCCCGACTTGGCCCAAAACCTGGGAGGGACGGAGGACCGTCACTCCCAGATTGGCTAGGGCATCCCGCACACCCAAAAGATCATCGTCGGCGGTGACCAGCCAGGCGTTGGTCGTTGCGGCGAGGGCGGCGAACTTGCGGTCGGCCCGGTCAGGCACCACGGCGAACGCGGCGCGATCCAGGGGGCTTGCATGGCGGTCCTCCGGCCGGAACAACCCGGCCACGGCGACCCACGACAGGCGCGGGATCATGCCCAGGATGCGTTGCGTCTCGCGCGCCGTGTCGTCATGCCACACATGCCGCAGCCGCCCGGCCCGCACCAGATCCAGAACCTCGCCCGACCGACTGCGCGCCCGAAAGCCCGCCGCCACGAACACATTGGTGTCCAGCACCACATCCCGCACGTCCACGGCATCGCTCCTTTCGCCAGTTCACCCGATTGCCCTGGGCTGGGTGCGCTAGGCCAGAACTGGGTGCGCTAGGCCAGAACTGGGTGCGCTAGGCCAGAACTGGGTGCGCTAGGATTGTGTTAACCTCCACAAGCGCATACTCCTATGCAGATATCATCTCACGGAGCCCATTCCATGACGCCCGGCAACCTGGACGATCCTGATCTCGATACCATCGGCGGCAAGCGGACCAACGCTGGCGAGGCGATCTACACGGTTCCGGTGGCGATCTCGGTCGTGCTCGGCAAGTCGAACCTGCGGGTCAACCAGCTTCTGAAGCTGGGTCGTGGCGCCGTGGTCGAGCTGGACCAGCGCACCGAAGACCCGGTCGAAATCTACGCCAACGACATCCTGGTGGCGCGTGGCGAAGTGGTCATCACCGACGGCGACCGCATCGGTGTGACGATGACCGAACTGGTGAAGTCCATCTTCGCCAAGACCTGAGTTTTCAGGCGCGGCGTCCACCAAATCAAGGGAATTCCTTCCCTTTCTCTACTTCTGCTCCACCATTTCGGCGGCGTGTACGATCACGTCGCCAAACTCGCGCAGGAACACCGAACCCTTCACGGTGCGCTGGATGAGCACGCTGCGGCGGTCGGTTTCGTCGATCTTGCGTTTGACCAGCCCATATTCGGACAGCCGGTCAACGGCGCGCGTGATGGCGGGCTTGGACACCTTCAGGGTTTCGGCCAAGCCACGCACGGTGTGCGGCGGCGGGGTCAGGTAGACGGTCAGCAGCAGCGCCATCTGGCGGGCTGACAAGTCGGGGGCATCCCGGCGAACGCTCTCGACAATGGCGCCGCGCCACAGGTCGAGCGCCTCAACGGCCTTGATCTTGATGCTCATGCCCCACCCTCAGCCCGGACCCGGAACGGTCTGGCGCGGTCCCCCGTCGCCACTGTTCCGCCATATTTACGCCCAAAGACTTAAGGAAGTAAAAATAGTTCGTCAATCGAAACGGAAATTTCGGATTTCGCACAGGCGCTGATGTGAGAAAGACCTGGGCTTCGCCCAGATCCGCAAAGGGCCGAGCGGCCCTTTGATCCCATGAAGGGGTCCTGCGCTTGATCTTGCGCCGCAGACAGACAGGCGTTTGATTTGATGCGCTACGCGTGGCTTGAGCGCCCCTAATTCCCGAGGTCCAGGAGGCCGCTGCCTCCTGGCGGGTGCGGGCAGAGCCCGCTTTCCCCCATGTTCCGATCAGCCGAACCGTTCGCGCAGGGCGCCCAGGGCGGCGCGCAGGCCCTGGGCGGCGGCGCCGGCGGGGCGGCCGGGCAGGGCCTTGGGAGCCCAGGCGTAGCAGTCGATATGCGCCCAGGGCGTCGCGGGCGAAACGAAGCGTTCCAGGAACAAGGCAGCGGTGATGGCGCCGGCCATGCCGCCCTCCGGGGCGTTGTCGAGGTCGCCGACCGTGCCGTCGACCTGGGCGCGGTAGCCCGGCCACAGGGGCAGGCGCCACAGCGGATCGTCGAGGCGGCGGCCATGGGTCAGCAGGGCATCGGCCAGGGCGTCGTCGTTGCTGAACAGGGCCGGCAGGTCCGGTCCCAGGGCGACGCGGGCCGCCCCGGTCAGGGTGGCGAAATCGAGCAGCACGGCGGGCGACTCGCTGTCGGCCTCGGCCAGGGCGTCGGCCAGGATGATGCGGCCCTCGGCGTCGGTGTTGTTGACCTCGATGGTCAGGCCCTTGCGGGTGTCCAGCACATCGCCCGGCCGGAAGCTTTCGGCCGACACGGCGTTTTCCACTGCCGGAATGAGCACGCGCAGGCGCACCGGCAAGCCGCTGTCCATGATGAGCGCGGCAAGACCCAGGGCGTGCGCCGCCCCGCCCATGTCCTTTTTCATCAGCTTCATGGCGCTGGCCGGCTTGAGGTCCAGGCCGCCGCTGTCAAAGCACACGCCTTTGCCGACGATCGTAACACGCGGGGCGGTGTGCGGCCCCCAGCGCAGGTCGATCAGGCGTGGCGCGCGGGCGGCAGTGGCGGCCCGGCCGACCGCATGGATGGCGGGATACCCACGGTCGAGCAGGGCGTCGCCGACGATGCAGTCAACCTCGGCGCCGTGCGCCTCGGCCAGAGTGCGGGCGGCGGCTTCCAGGTCGGCCGGTCCCATGTCGGCGGCCGGCGTGTTGACCAGATCGCGGGTCAGGGCGGTGGCACGGGCAACGGACAGTGCCTCGGCCTGCCGCGCCCCCTCGGGCCATACCAGACGCGGCCGGTCCTTGGCCGGCGAGGCGGTGCGATAGCGGGTGAAGGCATAGCCCGCCAGCATCCAGGCCACCGCTGCATCGGTCGCGGTATCCGACTCAAGCGCGCCAGACAGGGCATAGGTGCTCAGCGGCAGGGCATCGGCGATGGCGGCGAAGGCCCAGCGGTCAACGCCGTCGCCCAGGCCGACCAGGATTTCCTCCACCGCACCGCCAGGGCCCGGCAAGGGGCAGATGGTGCCCGCCGCTCCGCTGAATCCGGTGGCCTGGGCGAAGCGCGGCAGGTCGGTGGCGCCGCTTCCGACCGGGGTCAGGAGAACGGCGCCAGAGGCGGTATCAGCAGCGGAGTCGATCAGGATGTCGTCGGCAATGGGCACGGGCGCCTCCACAGGGACGTGTGGGGCGGCCTACTCCACCCCGGCATCAAAGTAATAGTTGGCGGCCCCGGCGTGCAAGGCGATGCCCATTCCCTGGGTCGCGTTTTTCAACGACATTTGCGCCCCGCCCGGATGTCCCTTGCGGAACAGCGACTGGTTGTTGGGGTGCCACAGGGCCTGCGTGATGCCGTAGACGAGGTCGTCAGGCAGCGCCGCGTCGGCCACCAGCACCGCGCCCACGTTGATGGTCGCGACGGCCGGCTGGTTGGGATAGACGTCGGCGGCGATCTCGCCGGCCACCAGGAACGGATAGGTCTTGGTCAGGGTCGCCGCCTGCTCGCCGCCGATCGGCACCAGATGGGCGGCATTGCTGGCGGTCAGGGCGCTGATGGTGGTCACCGGCGCGCCGGCGACAAAGAAGAAGGCGTCGATCTCGCCGGCCAGCAGAGCGTCGGCCGCAGCACCCGGCTTGAGGTGGGACGGCTTCATCTTCTTGGGATCCAGGCCGTAGGCCTCAAGAATGAGCAGGGCGTCGATCAGGGTGCCCGACCCTTCCTCGCCCAGCGACACCCGCTTGCCTTTGAGGTCGGCCACGGTGGTGATGCCCGAGTCGGCCCGCGCCACCAGGTGGAAGCTTTCCTGATACAGCATGGCCACGCCACGCAGGTTCACCACCGCCCCGTCGTCTTTGTACGGGCCGGTGCCATGGTAGGCCCAATAGGCGATGTCGGCCTGGGCCAGGGCCAGTTCCATGGTATGGCGGCGGATGGCGTCAATGTTCTCGACCGCGCCGTTGGTCGATACGGCGGCGGCGATCAGGCCCGGCACGCCGCAGCTTCCGCCCTTTTCGCAAGCCCGCGACCCCGGCGGGTTGGAGATGGCGTTGCCGATCAGGCCGCCCATCGGGAAGTATCCGCCGCCGGTCGGTCCGGTGCCGATGCGCATGAACTTGAGGTCAGACGCCGACTGTGCGGCGGCCGGAGCGGCGCCGGCCAGCCCGACCGAGGTGAGGACGACTAGCCCGGCAGCCAACACGGCGCGGACGGAAAACATGGAACGGAGAATGGAGCGCGACACGACGGACCTCCCTGCTATCCTGGCGTTTTTATATCAGGAATTTGGAATGTTATGTGCCAGTCGCTGCAAGGAAATACAAGGAAATTCCGGCTTTTTTAGGGTTATGCGGCCCCCAGGGCGGCACGTTTGTGCAGTGTGGAGACCTTTTGCGAGGTGGCCGCCTCGGCGCGCTGAGGCCGGGTGTGGCAGCGTGCCTCGATCGTGGCGCCGGGGGCGACCTCGAACTTTTCATAGAACGCTTCGCCGCGCAACGTGCCGGTGGCGCCTATGGCCAGGGCGGCGGTGTCGCAGGTCCCGGTGACGTTGCCGGCCACGTACAGCACCTCGGCCGTCACGTCGCCGTTGATGCGGCCGCCTTCGGCCACGGTGACGGCGGTGGCGCGCACATCGCCAAGGATGGTGCCGGCGACAACAAGTTCGACAGCTCCCTCAACGGTACCGCGCAGGGTGGTGCCCGTGGCGATGGTCGAACGACCACGTTCGGAACGGCCAAACAGGTGGGCGACGAAGCTCATGGCAACCTCCCGGTCTTGTGGCGCCGGCCGGGGATCGGCGGGCGCGGAGTCGGCAGTGTACAGGCGCGGTAACATCCTGCGTTCACGGTGACAAGCCTACCATGGGGATGAACCTGCCATGGGGACAAACCTGCCATGAGGATAGCCCGCCGACAGTGATCCCCGTCACGCCCCGAAATGGTCGGGGATAAAAAAGAAACCCCGGAGCGGACGAAGGCGTTCCCCGAAGCGGTAGGAAGGGTTAGTGCGTTTTCGCCTGCCTCCTCCCCCGTCTTCAATAGGAGGGACTCCTTGATGCGTATTACGCCAAAGGTCAAGAAAATACTAGACTGCTACGAGAGTGACAGCCCAGGGACTAAGACCAATCTGGCCCGGATCCTCACCCACGGCAAGCTCGGCGGAACCGGAAAACTGGTTATACTGCCAGTGGATCAGGGGTTCGAGCATGGCCCGGCGCGCAGCTTTGCAGCCAATCCTCAGGCTTACGACCCGCACTACCACTTTCAGCTTGCCGTGGACGCCGGCCTGTCGGCCTTCGCCGCGCCCCTGGGGATGATCGAGGCCGGGGCCGGCACCTTTGCCGGGGCCGTGCCGACCATCCTCAAGGTCAACAGCGCCAATTCCCTGCATCCGGGCAAGGAGAACCCCAGCCAGGCCATCACGGCCGGGGTGGACGATGCCTTGCGCCTGGGCTGTTCGGCCATCGGCTATACGATCTATCCGGGGTCGGAACTGTCTTATGACATGCTCGACGACCTGCGCGACCTGATCGCCGAGGCCAAGGCGGTCGGTCTGGCCGCCGTGGTATGGTCCTACCCGCGCGGCGGGTTCCTCAGCACCGAGGGCGAAACGGCGGTGGATATCTGCGCCTACGCCGCACACATGGCCTGTCTGGCTGGCGCCCACATCGTCAAGGTCAAGCTGCCGACCGACGCCCTGGAACTGCCCGCCGCAAAAAAGGTCTATGAGGCCGAGGACATCGCCCGCGCCACCATGGTCGAGCGGGTGCGCCATGTGGTCCAGGCATGCTTCGAGGGGCGCCGCATCGTGGTGTTCTCCGGCGGCGGCAAGAAGGGCGCCGAGGGCCTGTACGAGGACGCCCGCGCCATTCGCGACGGCGGCGGTAACGGCTCGATCATCGGCCGCAACAGCTTCCAGCGCCCGCGCGAGGAAGCCTTGGACCTGCTCGGCCGCCTGATCGCCATCTATCAGAACAAGGAGTAACTTTGTTGCGTCTTCGGGCGGGCGCCCTCATGTGGGAGTAACTTTGTTGCGCCTTCCGGCGGACGCCCTCATGTGAAGGGGTGAGGACACCACGCGGGGAGAAGATCATGTGGACGGACCTGCCAGACTTCGACGACCACGAGATGGTGGTCCTGTGCCATGACGCCGAGACCGGCTTGCGCGCCGTCATCGCCGTGCATTCGACCCTGGCCGGGCCGGCGGTCGGCGGCACCCGCCTGTGGGACTACGCCACCGAGGCCGACGCCGTGACCGACGCCCTGCGGCTGTCGCGCGGCATGACCTACAAGAACGTCATGGCCGGGTTGCCGTTTGGCGGCGGCAAGTCCGTCATCATCGGCGACAGCCAGCGCGACAAGACCGACGCCCTGCTGACCGCCTTCGCCCACCGCATCGAGGCCCTGGGTGGCACCTACGTCGCGGCCGAGGATGTCGGCACCGGGCCGGCCGACATGGCCGTCATGGCGCGGGTGACCAACCATGTGGCCGGGCTGCCCGAGCGCGGCGGAGACCCCTCGCCGATCACCGCCTGGGGCGTCTACCACGGCATCAAGGCGGCGGCGCGGGCGGCCTTTGGCAGCGGCCAGCTGACCAACAAGTTCATCGCCATCCAGGGGCTGGGCCATGTCGGCTGGGTCCTGGCCGAGCGGCTGTCCAAGGACAACGCCCGCCTGATCGTCACCGACATCGACCGCGAGGTGGTGGAGAACGCCGCCTGGGCGTTCGGTGCCCAGCCTGCCGACCCCGACGAGATCCACGCCGTGGACGCCGACATCTTCGTGCCCTGCGCCCTGGGCGGCGTCATCAACCCCACCACCGTGGGCGAAATCAAGGCCGGGGTGGTCGCCGGGGCGGCCAACAACCAGCTCGCCACCCCTGATATGGGGGCGGCCCTGCATGCGCGCGGGATTTTGTATGCCCCCGACTACGTCATCAATGCCGGCGGCATCATCAGCGTGACCTCGGAGATCGAGGGCACCTGGGATCGCGACCTCGCCATGCGCCGCGCCCAGGACATCGGCAAGACCCTGACCGAAATCTTCCGCCGCGCTCACGCCGAGGGTCGCCCCACCGCCGACGTCGCCGACACTATCGCCCGCGAACGTTTGGCCGCCCTGAAGGCGCATCGGGAAGCCATGGTCTGAGTTTTGGGGGAAGGGAAGGGATTTACCACGGAGAACGATGTCCTTGTGGTAAATCCCTTCATTGCCTCAGGCGGTGGTGCGGAAATGCTCGATGACCATCCATCCGCCGATGGCGACGAAGCCGATGCCAGCGATCAGTTTGAGCGGCACGCCTTCGATGTAGCGGGCGGCCAGGGCGCCGATGAACACGGCCAGGGCCGATGACAGGACCAGCGCGGCGGCCGAGGCGAGGAACACGCCGAACGGCGAGACGTCCTTTTGGCTGGCGAACAGCATGGTGGCGAGCTGGGTCTTGTCGCCCAATTCAGCAATGAACACGGCCAGGAACACCGGGCCGAGGGCATAAAGCGAAGGCATTCTTCAGTCCTGTCGTGGGATTGACGGTTGCTTTTGAGTTAAGGCGGGCACTTTCGCTGACGCGAACGGGCTGCCGCCCGGCCCGCTTGGGGCAAGCCCCAAACCCCTTTGCTTCTTCAAGAAAACAAGGGAGGTTTGGAGCTTGCTCCAAGCTGGCGGCAGCCCTCCGCGTCAGCGGACCAATGGGTCACATCAGAGGCAAACGGCTTTTAGCTTGCGGGGGGCAGGTCGCGGATCTGCTGTTCGAGGTCCTGGCGGTTCGGGCTGTCGGCGGGCAGCGCGTCCAGCAGGCGGGTCCAGTGGGTCCGCGCGGCGGCGAAATCACCTTCGACCACGGCGCCGAGGCCGGCGAAATAGAGGGCCTCGGGGTTCTCGGGCTCGATCGCCAGGATCTCGCGCACCACGACAGCGAACTCCGGCGGCGGCTTGTCCGCCCCGCCGGCTTCGGCCTGACTGAGCAGGGCGCTGGCCTGCCCAAAGCGCGACCCCACATCCTGCGGGCGCAGCGCGGCAGCCTTGGCGTAGGCGCCCGCGGCATCCTCGAACCGGCGCATCACGCCGTAGGAGCGGCCAAGGCGCATCCAGCCGTCGTAGTCGTCGGGATTGGCCGCCAGCCGTTCGGCCAGCCCCTTGACCATGCTGTCGACCAAGGCCTGTTCGTCAGCCGTCAGGCCGGGGGCGGTGCGTTCGGCGTCGGCCGCAGCGGCGGCGGCGTCACCGGCTGAACCCGCTGCTTCTCCGGTGGCCTCAAGGGCCAGTTCCTCGCCGCGCTGTTCGGCATCAAAGACGTCGAGGGCGTGGATCGGCCGCACGCTGACCGGCATCACCCCGGCCTGCTGGCCGAGTGCCGCCATGCGCTGGCGCAGCATGGGCATCCATGGCGCCTCGGCCGGCGAGGTGGCCGACAGTTCGCGCCAGATGGCCATGGCCTTGCGCGGCGCGTCGGCCTGGGATTGGGCGAGGCCCAGGTAATAGCGGGCGCGCGGTTCGGCGCGGTCAAGGCGGAGCGCGTTGCGGAAGGCGGCCTGGGCCGGCTCGGACACCGTGCCGCCACTGGCGAACACATGGGCCTCGCCCAGCGACGACCACACCTCGGGCGCCACGCCGCCCAGACGGATGAGGCGGTCATAGGCGGCCAGGGCCTGCGGCCAATCCTGAAGGCGTGAATAGCCCTCGGCCAGTTCCAGCCAGCCGGCCTGATCGTCCGGCTTGGTCGCCATACGGGCCTGGAGCGCGGCGACGGAGTCGCGCAGGTCGCGGACCTCGGCCTCGGCCATGCCCAGGCGCTCGGCTTGGCGGGCGGCAATCGGCCGGTCGGGCAGGCCGGGAGCGCCGACTACGCCATAGAGTGCCAGCCCGCCGACCGGGACCAGCACGGCGAGCCCAATGGCCAGGGCGATGCGCAGGCCACGGCCGGTGTCGGCCACCGGCGCGTTCTTGCCACCTTCGGCATCGACGCTCAACATGCGGCGCTGGATTTCAACGCGGGCGGCGCTGGCCTGGGTTTCGGTCAGCAGGCTGCGTTCGACGTCGCGGTCGATCTCGCCAAGCTGGTCCTTGTAGACCTGGATGTCATAGTCGGCCCGGCGCACGCTGTGCTTGGGGCGGCGCAGCAGGGGCACCACCACAAAGGCGGTGGCGACGAAGGCGAACAGGCCGGAGAGGATGATTTGCAGGGTCATGCGGGGTCTCCGGCGCCGTCACTGTCCTTGAGAAGCTTGTCCAGGCGGCGTTTTTCCTCGGCCGACAGGGGCGGCGGCGGCGGTTCGGCCGACACGGCGGCGGCCACCATCGGCACGGCGCGGGCGCGGTAGAACCGCCAGCCACCGAACGCGGCCAGAAGGGCGAAGACCCCTGGCCCGAACCACAGAATATAGGTGGACGCCTTGAACGGCGGCCGCAGCAGGACATAGTCGCCGTAGCGGTCGACCACGTACTTGATGACCTGATCGTCGGCGTCGCCTGCCACCAGACGGTCCCGCACCACCAGCCGCAGGTCGCGGGCCAGTTCGGCGTTGGACTCGTCGATGTTCTCGTTCTGGCACACCACGCAGCGCAGTTCCTTGGAGATTTCGCGGGCGCGCGTCTCCAGGACCGGGTTGGCCAGCATCTCGTCGGGTTCGACCGCGTGAACCGGCGCGGCGGCCAGCATTACGGCGAAGATGGGAATGAGAAAGCGGGTCATGAGGGTTTCCGCAACTGCGCGATCAAGGGCTTGAGCGTGTTTTCCCACACCTCGGGCGTGACGGGGCCGATGTGCTTGTAGCGGATGACCCCGCCGGCATCGACCACGAAGGTCTCCGGCGCGCCGGTCACCCCGAAGTCGATGGCCACCCGGCTGTCGGCATCATGGCCCACGAGGTCATAGGGATCCCCGTGGCGGCCGAGCCAGCGCATGGCGTCGCGCGGGTCCTTCTCACGCCACGCGATGCCGTGGATGGGCACCTCGCCGGTCTTGCCGATGGCGACCAGGACGGGATGCTCGGCGATGCAGGCCACGCACCACGACCCGAAGATGTTGACCAGCGTCACCTCGCCCTTGAGGTCGGTGCTGGACAGCGGGCGGCCCCGGTCGGGCAGGGCCTCCAGGGCGAACTCGGGAACCGGACGGTCGATCAGCACCGACGGCACGATTTTGGGATCGCGGCCCAGCCCGACCATGAACATGGACGCGATCACGGCCAGAACGATCACGGGCACAAGATAGATGAGCTTTTTCATGGTGCCCCTACGGTTTCCTTAGGCCTTGGCCGGCTTGGCGGCGGTCGCCCCTGCCTTGGCCTCGCGGCGGCGCACCGGGGCGCCCACACGGTGACGGCGGTCGGACAGCGACACCAGCCCGCCCAGGCACAGCATGCCCGCGCCGTACCACAGGAACGGCACCAGAGGCTCGAAGTACAGGCGGGTCACGAATGCCGTGCCATCCGCCGTCGGGTCGCCGATCACGGCGTACAGGTCATGCAGCCCGGTGGTGTGGATGGCGGCCTCGGTGGTCGGCATCGGCGGCTGGTTGTAGGTCCGCTTTTCCGGGGTTAGCAGGGCGACCTCTTCGCCGTCCCTGGACAGCCGGAAGGTGCCGCGCACGCCGGTGTAGTTTTCCTGCTCGAACGTTTCGGCCGACAGCAGGGTGAAGTCCCAGCCGTTGACGGTGACCGTCTCGCCGAACGCCTGGGTCTGCACCGCCTCGCCCTTCCAGGCCGACGATGCCGTTACCCCGGCAACAATCAGCGCAATACCAGCGTGGGCGATGGTCATGCCCCAGGCGGCGCGCGGCAGGTTGCGGGCCCGGCGGCCACTTTCGGACAGCGGGGCGCGGAACAGCTTGATGCGGTCGCCGAACTCCATGATCGTGCCGACAAACAGCCAGATCGCAAGGCCGATGCCGAACGAGGCCAAGATGTCGCCCACGGCACCGCCGCGCATCAGCCACACCGTGACCATGCCGGCGACGCCCAGGCCGGCGGCCATCCACAGGCGGCCGAGCGCACCGCGCAGGTCGCCGCGCTTCCACGCCAGCATCGGCCCGACAGCCATGGCGATGATCGCCGGCACCATCAGCGGCACGAACACGCCGTCAAAGAACGGCGGCCCGACCGACACCTTGCCCAGGTTCAGGGTGTCGGCGATCAGCGGGTAGAGGGTGCCGAGCAGGACCGTGGCGGCGGCCGTGGACATCAAAAGGTTGTTGAGCAGCAGGGCGCCTTCACGCGACACCGGGGCGAACAGCCCGCCGCCCTTGAGCTGCGGCGCCCGCCAGGCATACAGGACCAGCGCCCCGCCCACCGACACGACCAGCAGCATGAGGATGAACAGGCCGCGCGTCGGGTCGGACGCAAAGGCGTGGACCGAGGTGATGACGCCCGACCGCACCAGGAAGGTGCCGAGCAGGCTCATGCCAAAGGTCAGGATGGCGAGCAGGATGGTCCAGCTCTTCAGGCTGTCGCGCTTTTCCACCACGATGGCCGAGTGCAGCAGCGCCGTGCCGATCAGCCACGGCATGAAGCTGGCGTTTTCGACCGGGTCCCAATACCACCAGCCGCCCCAGCCAAGCTCGTAGTAGGCCCACCACGACCCCAGCGCGATGCCGGCGGTCAGGAAGGTCCAGGCGACCAGGGTCCACGGCCGCACCCAGCGGGCCCAGGCGGCGTCCACCCGGCCCTCGATCAGGGCGGCGACGGCGAACGAGAAGGCCATGGAGAACCCGACGTAGCCCAGGTACAGCATCGGCGGATGGAACGCGAGGCCGGGGTCCTGCAACAACGGATTGAGGCCGCGCCCGTTGAAGGGGGCCGGATCGATACGCTCGAACGGGTTGGAGGTCAGCAGGATGAACAGCAGGAAGCCCACCGTGATCATCGCCTGCACCGACAGGGCGCGGGCGCGAAGCTGCGGCGGGATGTTGCTGCTCGACAGCGCCACGGCGAGGCCAAACACGACCAGCGTGGTGATCCACAGCAGCAGGGATCCCTCGTGGTTCCCCCACACGCCGGAAATCTTATAGAGCATCGGCTTGTCGGTGTGGGAGTTCTCGAACACGTTCGAGACGGAGAAGTCCGACACGACAAACGAATACATCAGCGCGCAGAACGCAAAGCCGACCAGCAGGGCCAGGGCGACCGCTCCGGGACGGGCCATGCCCATCATGGCGGCGTCGCCGCGGTGGGCACCGACCAGTGGGACCACCGACTGGGCGATGGCGACGAAAAGCGCCAGAACCAGGGCAAAGTGGCCCAGTTCGGCAATGCTGAATGCGGCCATCAGGTCGCCCGGCATGGGCTAGCTCCCGGTGTTGGAAGTGGATTCGGGCATTCTCATCGTGTTCGGCATCTTGCCGGTGCGCTCAAGGGCGTCCGATACTTCCGGCGGCATGTAGTTCTCGTCGTGCTTGGCCAGCACTTCGGTGGCCTGGAACACGCCCTCGGAGTTGAGACGGCCCTCGGTCACCACGCCTTGACCCTCGCGGAACAGGTCGGGGAGGATGCCGCTGAACACCACCGGAGTGGTTGCCGCATAGTCGGTCACGGTGAAGCGGATGGTCTGTCCATCGCGCACCACCGAGCCGTCCTCGACCATGCCGCCCAGGCGGAACCGTTGGTCGGCGGCCAGGGGCTTGGTCTGCAAATCGGACGGGCTGTAGAAGAACACCAGGTTGTCCTGGAACGCGGTCAGGACCAGAGCGGTGGCCGCCGACAGCAGCAACATGCCCAGTCCGATCAGGGTAAGACGGCGCTTCTTGCGGGTCACCGGCTGGTCTCCTCGGTTGTGCTGGCGGTGTTCACGGCCTCTGGCGCGGGAGCCTCCTGGCGCGCTGCCCGGCGGCGGCGCGGACCACGGGTGGCCAGCAGCGTTTCCAGGGTCCGCTCGCGGTTCTTCAGGCCGCGCCAGGTGGCGACGAACAGGGCCACCAGCACGATGGCGGTGACCGCGTAGCTCGGCCACACGTAGCCCGCATAACCGCCCATGTCGAAGTAGCTTGCCATGACTATTGTCAATTCCCGGTCGGTGTCAGCTTCAGCCGTGGATTTCGCTCATGCGCAGGGCGCGGATCTTGGCGTCGGCGATTTCGGCCTTGATGCGCAGCAGAACCACGCTGACGTAAAAGGCCTTGAAGGCCAGGCCCATGACCAGCAGGGGCCACAGCATGGACGGATCGACGGCCGGGCCGTCCATGCGCACCACACTGGCCGGCTGGTGCAGGGTGTTCCACCAGTCGACCGAAAACTTGATGATCGGCACGTTGACCACGCCGACCAGAGCCAGGACCGCGGCCGCCTTGGCGCCGCGCTGCGGGTCATCGAACGCGTTGTGCAGCGCCATGTACCCGAAATACAGGAACAGCAGGATCAGCATCGACGTCAGGCGGGCGTCCCACACCCACCAGGTGCCCCACATCGGCTTGCCCCACAGGGCGCCAGTGACCAGGCAGACGAAGGTGAAGGCGGCGCCCACCGGGGCCGTGGCCCGCCCGGCCAGATCGGCCAGCGGATGCTTCCAGATCAGCGCCACGGCGCTCGCCACCGCCATCGCCACGTAGGCGAACATCCCCATCCACGCCGCCGGGACGTGGACGTACATGATGCGCACGGTGTCGCCCTGCTGGTAGTCGCCGGGCGACCATACCAGGGCCAGGGCCAGGCCCGCCAGCAGGCTCACCACCAGCACGCCGTTGCTCCACGGCAGGATGGCATTGGCGAGCTTCAGGAACCGATTGGGGTTCGCGAAACGATGCATGGGTTCTCCGGCCTCCCGCGCGGTCCGTTCGTCGGACCNCCATTATATCAGGAGGAACTGTTGTAGCGATCCTGTGCGCCCGATTCCAGCAAGATCGGTCCGGGCACCTTGTTGGCTGCCGATATGGGCAGAAATGTGGCAGCCGGCAAGAAGGACGAGAAAGAACGGCCGGCTATTCCACGGCCTGGCGCAGCGCCGCCCCGGTGGCCCACGGGCACAGGGCCAGCGACACCAGCAGCATGGCCCCCATGATGAGCAACTGGGCGCGGTACTCGAATCCCATCACGGCGGCATCGATGGCCGACACCCCGAAAATCAGCACCGGGATGTACAGCGGCAGGACCAGCAGCGACAGCAGCACCCCGCCGCGCCGCGCCCCCAGCACCAGGGCCGCCCCGACCGCGCCGATCAGCGACAGGGTCGGCGTTCCCACGGCCATGGCGGCGATCAGCACGCCGAATCCCTCGGAGTTCATGTTGAGCAGCACGGCCAGCACCGGCGCGGCCAGGATGAGCGGCAACCCGGTGGTCAGCCAGTGGGCCGCCACCTTGCCCAGCACGATCACCGACAGCGGCATCGGCGCCATGGTCAAGAGGTCGAGCGAGCCGTCCTCGTAGTCGGTCTGGAACAGCCGATCGAGCGACAGCATCGACGCCAGCAGCGCGGTTACCCACAGCACGCCGGCCGCGACCCGCTCCAGGATGCCCGATTCGGGGCCGACCCCGAACGGGAACAGCACCACGGTCAGGACGAAAAACGCCACCACCATCATGCTGTCCGACCCCTGGCGCAGGGCCAGGCGCAGGTCGCGGCGGATCACGGCGAGCAGGGCATTCATGTCTTGGCGGCCTCCCACTCGGCGTCCAGGGCATCCCAGGCGCTGGCCGAATCGACCGCGAACTCGTCCATGTGGAAGGTCCGCGCGCCGGGCAGGGCGATCTCGGAGTGCGTTGACAGCGCGACCATGCCGCCGGCCGCGCGATGCTCTGCGATGGCCTCCTCAAGCACCTTGATCGAGGCCTTGTCGAGAGCGGTGGTCGGCTCGTCGAGCAGCCACAGCGGGGCGGGCGCGGCGATCAGGCGGGCCAGGTTGACGCGGCGCTTCTGCCCGGCCGACAGCATCTTGCCCGGCACGTCGGACAGCCGTTCAATGGCGAATCGGCCCAGGCCGCGCTGCACGGCGGCCGGCACGTCGGGCGTCTCGGGCGACCAGGTGCGGACCCAGAAGGCGATGTTCTCGGCCACCGACAGGACCGGCTTCACGGCGTCCAGGTGGCCGATATAGCGGCTGCGGGCGCCGTGTTCCTCGCGGTCGTCGCGTACCGGGGCGCCGTTCCACGACAGCGTTCCGGCGGCCGGACGGATGAGCCCGGCCAGCAGGCGCAGAAAGCTCGACTTGCCCGATCCGTTGGGGCCGAGCAGCAACAGCGCCTCGCCCGGCGCCAGGGTGAAATCGAGGCCGGCAAACACCACCCGCTCGCCCCGGATGCAGGTCAGGCCGCGCCCCTCGAAAACGGAGGACGCGGCAGGCGCAATGGGCGCAACGGGTGCGGTGGCGGAAGGTTCGGGCACGGTCATGGCCGGACGATACCAGATGAACCGCCCCCGGCAACGGAAAACGGCGCTCCGGGGGGGATCGGAGCGCCGTTTAAGTGTGTCCGCTGGACGATACCGGCAGGGGACCGGTTGGGGGCAGGTCGGCGGCCGATGCCCGGAGGGGGCAGGGGGGGATGCAAGCATCGGCCGCCGCGGCTGCGGTCATTTCACCGGTGAACCAGAGGGGGATTGGACCTCACCGGCGGGGNCGCCCCAGGGAGGGCTGCGATGGGGACCGAAGAAACCGCCACCGGAACGACCACGATGCTTATTCAGCCATCTGAATGTGGCAACACTTAGGACGGGAGTGGGTCTTTTCAGGGCGGGGCTTTTCAGCCCCTCACCCCAGCCAGTCGCGCAGGATGGGGATGAGGGGGATGTCGGCTGGCGGCATGGGATAGGCGCTGAGGCGGTTGGGGGCGACCCAGGCCAGTTCCTGGCCCTCGCGCGCCTCGACTCGGCCCTTCCACTGGCGGCACAGGTACAGCGGCATCAACAGATGGAACGTCGCGGTGGCGTGGGAGGCGAAGGTCAGCGGCGCGAGGCAACTGTCGCGCACGTCGATGCCCAGTTCCTCGTGCAGTTCGCGGATAAGGGCGCGTTCGGGCGATTCGCCGGGGTCCACCTTGCCGCCGGGAAACTCCCACAGCCCGGCCAGGGCCTTGCCCTCGGGCCGTTTTTGCAGCAGCACGCGGTTGTCCGGGTCAACCAGGGCGACGGCGGTAACCAGCAGGATGGAACGCGCCGAGGCCGCCCGAAAACCCTCGGCGGTAAGGCTCAGAAAGGTGGCGTCCAGGGCGCCGTCCGGGCGGGCCGGGGCGGGACACCGCCCAGGCCGGGCATCGCCGAACCCGACCTTCTCCAGCACCCGGCGCGACGCGGCGTTGCCCTCCGCCACTCCGGCGGTGAAGCGGGTGAACCCCAGGTCGTCCACGGCGTGGGTCAGCAAGGCGCGCACCGCTTCGCTCGCCAAGCCCTGGCCCCAGAAGTCGCGGCCGATCCAATAACCGACCTCGGCCAACGCCGGGTCATCGTGGTCGCGATCCAGGCTGACCACGCCGAGCAGCCGGAAATCCCCCCGCCGCTCGATGGCCAGGGTCAGGGACAGCCCTTGCGCGGCCAGGGCGTGGCTTTCCTCAACGAAGGCGCGGGCGTGGTCGGCGGTGTAGGGGTGTGGCAGGCGGGCGGTGAAACGGGCGACCTCGGCATCATCGGCCAGCGGCGCGAGTGCCTGAAGGTGGCGCGCATCCAGCGGCCGCAGCAGAACGCGGTCGGCGCGCAGGGGATAAACCCCCAGGCACCCTTCCTCGCCGTCCAGGGCGTCGGTGAAAGGAGGGAAGGTGCTCATGGGCGGACGCCTAATTCATCTGGTTGCCATAGGGGTCCGCTGACGCGGAGGCTGCCGCCGGCCTGGAGGGGCCTCCAGACCTCCTTGTTTTCTTTGAAGAAAAAAGGGGGTTTGGGGCCTGCCCCAAGCGGGCCAAAGAACGTAAAGGGGGCGGCAGCCCGCCTCGTTTCAGCTCCGGTACGACCCGTTGATGTCGATATAGCCATGGGTCAGGTCGCAGGTCCACACCACGGCCTTGCCCTTGCCGACGCCAACTTCGACCTCGACGAGGATGTCCTGGCCTTTCATGTGGGCGGCCACCGGGGCTTCGTCATAGCCCGGCACGGCCAGCCCGTCGCGGGCCACGTCGATGCCGCCCATGCGGATGCACAGGGCGTCGCGGTCGGCCTTTTCGCCGGACTTGCCGACGGCGGCCACCACACGGCCCCAGTTGGCGTCCTCGCCGGCGATGGCGGTCTTGACCAGGGGCGAGTTGGCGATCGACAGGCCGATGGTCCGCGCCGCGCGGGCGCTGGCCGCGCCGGTGACGCGGATTTCGACGAATTTGGTGGCGCCCTCGCCGTCGCGCACGACCATATGGGCCAGTTCGACCAGCAGGCTGTTGAGCTTGTCCTTGAAGTCCTTCAGCGCCTTGTCGGTGGCCTTCTTGGGCGCCTTGTTGGCGGCGCTGCCGGTGGCGAACAGCAACAGGGTGTCGGATGTCGAGGTGTCGCCGTCCACGGTGATGGCGTTGAAGCTGCGGTCGGCGCCCTTGCCGAGCAGGTCCTGAAGCACTTCGGCCGGAAGGGCCGCGTCGGTGACCACATAGGCCAGCATGGTCGCCATGTCCGGGGCGATCATGCCCGACCCCTTGGCGATGCCGTTGATGACCACGGTGGTGCCGCCGATGTCGGCGGTGCGGGTGGCCATCTTGGGGAAGGTGTCGGTGGTCATGATGGCGCGGGCGGCCTTGGCCCAGGCATCCTCGGCGGCCGTTTTGAGGACCTTGGGCAGGGCCTCGACGATCTTTTCGTGGGGCAGGAATTCGCCGATGGTGCCGGTGGACGACACGTAGACCTCGGACTCCTTGCAGCCCAAAAGGTGCGCGGTGGCGCCCACGGTGGCGGCGACCGACGCCTCGCCGCGCATCCCGGTGAAGGCGTTGGCGTTGCCAGCGTTGACCAGAACGGCGCGGCCCTTGCCCTTCTTCAGGGCATGGCGGCACCAGTCCACGGGGGCGGAGCGGGTCTTGGAACGCGTCGTCACGCCGGCCGCCGTGGTGCCCTTGGGCAGCTCGATCAGCAGCAGGTCGTCACGGCCCGTGTAGCGGATGCCCGCCGCATGGGTGGCCAGGCGCACGCCGGGCAGCGGCGGCAGGGTCGGTTCCGACTTGGGGGCGAGGGGGGAGACGGGCAATTCCATGGACTGATGACTCCGGCGCAGGATGAGCGCGAAGAGTATACCAGTTCATCCAAAAAGCAATTTGGCGGCTGAAAATGTCATAATTCTTCCGTCGTGTCTGGGTCCCCGGTCACGTTCCCACAAACAGGTATTCCTGCACGGCGTTCTTCTGCCCGGCCTTTTGGGTGCCGAAGCTGTAGCGGTGGTCCACCTCGATCACCTCGACCCGGCGTTTGACCGTGCGCAGCAGGGCGGCCAGGGTGTCGCGGTCAGGCAGGGCGTTCGACGCATAGGACACCACGATGGCGCTGTCGGCGTGGCGGCGGAACAGGCTGGCGAAGGCCTCGGCGGCGCCCCGCGCGGTGCGGAACGGCGTGGCGTAGGAGGCGAACTTGCGGGTCTTGGTGTGGGCCTGGATCTCGACCCCTTGCCAATCGCGGGCCAGCCCTTCGAGGAAATGGTAGCGGCGGACGTATTCGTTGTCTGACAGCGGGCTGAAATACGGCGGGTCGATATAGACGATGTCGGCCACGAGATCACTTGTCATGGCATCGCCCCAATGCGCCGCGCAGGTCTGGCCCGAGGCGAACACCGCGCGGTTGACCAGGGCGGCCTGCTCGCGGATGTGGTCGGCCAGATCCAGCGAAAGGTCCCTTCGGCCGTCGTCGTAGCGCATCCCGGTATAGGTGAAGATGCCACGCGGCCGCTTCTTGAGGCAGGCCCGCATGAGGGCGGACAGCGCCACGGCGTGCAGGGCCGGATCGTCGATGCGCCGCAGGTTGGCGCGCACGGCGTCGATCAGGTGGTTGTCGGCGTCGGTGTAGTACAGCCCGGCGAACGTTTCGGCCACGAAACCGTCGCTGTCGGCGGCCGGCGCCAGCAGGGCGTCGAGGGCGTCGGGCGCCAGGATGGCGCTGTCGTTGGCCACCATGGCGCGGGTGAAGGTGGCGGCCATGGCCATGTAATCGTTGGCGATGACCGGCCGCCCCCGGCCCTTGAGCATGTGCGCCACCACGCCGGACCCGCTGAACAGGTCGAGGACCGAGTGCCCCGGCAGCGCCCCGATGACCTCCCACAGGGCGCCCAGCAGGGACTCCTTGGACCCCATGTAGCGGGTCGGTGGATAGGGGTGGAAGGTCTGGACCGTCACGCCGCGACCTCGTCCCCGGCGCGGACGGTGACGATGGCGTCCTCGCCGCGCCGCCCGTCGGCCTTGCTGTTGACGTGGCGGCGGGTGGCGACCACGGTGACGTCGTGCGCGGCATAGAGGGCGTGCAGGCGCGGCGTGTTGGCGTTGGTCAGCACGACATGGCAGCCGCGCCGGGCCAGGTCCTCGACCACCGGGGCCATGTCCTCGTGGTCGGCCTCGCGGAACTGCACGGCGGTGTAACGCTTGAAGTCGGCATGACGGCCGACCGGCAGATAGGGCGGGTCCAGGAAAACGAAGTCGCCGCGCCGGGCGCAACGGTCGAGCACCATGCGGTAATCGCCGCACAGGATTTCGGCCCGGCCCAGCACCCGCGCCGCCGCCCGCAGGCGGTCGGGGTCGCACACGCGCGGCGGGCTGGCGTGGCGGCCGAACGGCACGTTGAAGCCGCCGCTGCGGTTGACCCGGTAAAGCCCGTTGTAGCACGTCTTGTTGAGATACAGCGTGCGCGCCGCCGCCCGCGCCGGGGCGAGGTCCTCGAACCGCAGGGCGCGCTCAGCATAAAATGCGTCTTCGGACACGGTCATGGGGGCGAGCAGGGCGATCACCGCCTCGACGTTGTCGGCCACCTGTCGGTACAGGTTGATCAGTTCGGGATTGGCGTCGGCGATGACGGCGTGCTCGGGGGCCAGGGCGAAGAACAGCGCCCCGCCGCCGATGAACGGCTCGATGTACCGGCCGTAGGTGGCTGGCATACGTGCCATCAACTCGGGCAGCAACTGCTGCTTGCCACCCGCCCACTTGAGGATGGGGCGCGTCGAAAAAGGTGTGGTGCTCCTCATGGCACTATGTTTGCGGGCCGGCGGCGCGGTCTGTCAACGATCCTGCGATCAGGCGGCGCAGGCGCGACACCAGAACCGCCGAGTCGGCCGGTTTCTGAAGGGTCGGCAGATCGTGCAGGTGGGGCGGTAGCATGGTGGCGATATCATAGCCGCTGGCGACCAGGAACGGGATGCCGCGCTCGATCAGGATGTCGGCGATGGGCGTGCTCAGGGCGCCGTTGAGGTTGAGGTCGACCACCGCCACGTCGAACCGCTCGTGCGCCGCCAGGGTCAACCCAGAACGCAGCGTGGTGGCCGGGCCTAGGACGGAGAACCCAGCCATTTTCAGGGCGTTGGACAGCTCCATGGCAACCAGCGCCTCGTCCTCGACGATCAGCACGCGGGGGGGCTTGTCGTCGTCTCCAAGTGGGGCGTCTCCAAGTGGGGCGTCCGCCGTGCCAGAGGACTGTTCACGCTGTTCAATCCTGGAGGACGCCTCGGGGGCGGCGGTACCCGTTAGATGCTGGCGCGGCAACGTGATGGTGCAGCGGACCCCCTCGGGCGGGAAGGTCAGGTCGACGGACGCCGTGCCGTTGCCGCCCAGCGCGTTTTCGATCAGCACCGACCCAAAGCCGCGGCGGTCGGGTGGCGTGACCCGTGGGCCGCCGCTTTCCTCCCAAGTCAGCCGCAGCCCCCCGTCCTCGACTGCCCAGCGCACCGCGACGTGGCCGTCGGGCACCGACAGGGCGCCGTACTTGGTGGCGTTGGTGGTCAGTTCATGCACCACCAGCGACACATTCAGGGCGTCCTTGGGCTTGAGCGTGATGGTGCCGGGACCGTCGATGGTAACCCCGCCACCGCCGTTGATGCCCCGGTTGGTGAACGGCGCCAGTTCGTCGCGCACGATCTGGTCGAGGCGGGCGCCCCGCCAGCCGCCTTCGGTCAGCAGGCCGTGGGCGCGAGCCATGGCGGCGACGCGGCCGCGCAGGATCTCGGCGTACTGTTCCTTGGTGGTGGCGCTGCGCGCGGTCAACAGCACCATCGACTGCACCGAGGCTAGAATATTGCGCACCCGGTGGTCCAGTTCGGCCATCAGCAAGGTTTGGCGGTCCTCGGCGTCCTTGCGGTCGGTGATGTCGTCGAACAGGGTGGCAAACCGCTGCGGGCCAATCGGGAAGGCGTAGATTTCATACCAGCGCTTGAGGGGCGCCGAATGCTCCTGGAATCGAATCGGCTGACCGCTGCGCACCACTTCGGCGTAGCGGTCGATGAAGGCTTCCTCCACGTTGGGCAGCACCTTGCGCACCGTGTGGCCGATGACGTCTTGGGCGGCCAAGCCGGTCAGCCGCTCGAACGCCGGATTGACCTGAAGGAAACGGTAGTCGGTGCCATCGGGCAGCAGTTCATGGACGGCAAAGCCCTGGTCCATGGCCTCGAACAGGCGGCGGTAGCGTTGCTCGCTCTTGCGCAGCGCGCGCTCGGCGGCGCGGCGGGCCGTAACGTCCACGGCAAAGGCATAAAACCCGCCCTCCTCGCCTTCGGGGCCGGTATGGGGGATGTATTGCACCTCCACCTCGCGCCGTGCCCCATCGGCCAGGGACAGCACGGTGTCGTAGACCACCGGTTGACCGTCCCTGGCCAACTGGTGGTGCGGCTGGGCGATGGCCTGAAGGTCACTTCCGAACAGGTCCACCGGCCGCAGTCCGATGATGTCGTTCAGTTCGCGCGAGAACCATTCCTTGTAGGCCTGATTGACGAAACGGTAGCGCCCATCGCGGTCCACATAGGACACCAGCGCCGGCAGGGCATCGGCAACGAGACGCATGTCCTCCTTGCGCCGTTCGGCCTCGGCCGACCGTTCGGCCACCTTGTGCTCCAGTGCGGTGCGGGCCAGCTTGAGGTCGGCCAGGGCCAGACGTTCCCGCCGGGCGGTGCGCAGGCCCATGACCATCAACAGCCCGAACGCGGTCAACGCCGCCGCGACCATCAGGCCCGACCGCACCACCCTGTCCTGCCACGGCGCCAGCGCCGGGTACAGCGGCTGGGTCGCCAGCACCATGACGGGGTAGTCCGCCAACCGCCGGAAGCTGACCAGGGTTTCCTTCGCCCCCCGGCCGATGTGCACCATGCCGCTCTGGCGTCCCAGGTCGTCATTGAGGGCCTTTACGAGGGTGGCCGGTGCCGGCGCCGATCCAGCGATCCAGCTTGCCAGCGGCGTGCCGTCAAGGCCCAGCAGGTGGATGCCCGACCCGCCCCCCAGGCCGCTGTCCTGGTAGAACTCCGTGAAATACCCGACGCTGATGTTGACGGCCGCGGCGCCGGCGAAAATGCCGTCCTCAATGAGGGGGCGGCTGAGGGTAAAGCGGGGTTTGCCGCTGGTGCTTCCCGTCTCCATGGGACCGACGAACAAGTCGTTGTGGCCGCCCCGGTGGGCCTGGAAATACTCCCGGAAGGCGTAGTTTCCCGGCTTGGCCGGAATGCTCCAGGTGTCGAGAATGATGTCGCCGTTGGCATCTAGAAACCAGCCGGCGCCGATCTGCGGGCTGCGGGCGATGAAGGCGCCCAGGCGCCGAGCGGTGCCCGGCCGCTCAGTCGGTGCCAGATGGCCGTGGGCGGCAAGATCCACCATGTTGGTCAGGATGAGGTCGCCGGCCCCCAGGGCGCGTGCCGCATGTTCCTCCAGCAGGCGCGTCGTTGCGGTGATCGCCTGTTCGAGCGCCCGCTCGACGGTGCTGCGGTCGTGCCGGATTTCGGCCAGCCAGACGCCAATGGTGAAGGTTGCGAACAGGACACTCGCCGCAATCCAGGTCCTGCGTTGCACGACGACCGCTCCTTTTCCTCCCCGAGGCGGGGACCCGACCACGAAGGGCTTCACAGGGGATGCAACGTCACTCGCCCCTGCCCTGTTTCCTACTGAACGGCGCGCGTGCCGCGCCTGGTTACCAGGGAGTGAGATATCATGACACCCGCCCACACCGATGGCCCAGCCTACCCCGACCGCGTCATAAATGCGACCGTCGGTGCCGGGTCCGCCGTCCTGAGCATGGCCCTGGTTGTTGGCGCCGGGCCGGCCGGCAGCCTTGCCTTGGGTGCCATCCTGATCGGGTGCGCGATGAGCGAGGCCAATTATTACCGGGGGGTCTATCGCCTCAAGCCGCCCGAAGACGCCTAAGCCTGCGGCGTCGGCACGCCGGGTTGCCCATTTATTGGGCGCATCCATAAAGGTTGACGCGGTTTGCTGCGCTGCGGCCGCCGTTCTGGCCGTGGCCCGGAAAGTGCAAGGCCCTGTCCCTGGACAATCACTGCGGGGGCAGGCATGGCAAAGGCCAAGCCGTTCGACGAAATGCACGGCGGGGGCGACATCCGCCACCCCTATCGGCGCTATGGCGCATGGCTGCATTCCATTGACGTGGAGGAACTGGAGCGCCGGCACAAGGCGGCCGACCTTTTGTTCCGGCGCTTGGGCATCACCTTCAACGTCTATGGGTCCGACGGTGGGGTGGAACGCCTGATCCCGTTCGACATCGTGCCGCGCATCCTGTCGTCCGATGAATGGAGCATCGTGTCGCGCGGGGTCATCCAGCGGGTCACGGCGCTGAATGCCTTCCTCGACGACGTTTACAACGACCAGGACATTCTGCGCGCCGGCATCGTGCCGGCCAGCCTCATCCTGACCAACGCGGCGTTCCGGCCCGAAATGCTGGGGATGCGGGTGCCAGAGGGGGCCTACGCCCATGTCGCCGGGGTGGACGTGGTCCGGGTCGATCCCGAGACGTTCTATGTGCTGGAGGACAACGCACGCACGCCATCGGGTGTGTCCTACATGCTGGAAAACCGCCAGATCATGATGCGGCTGTTTCCCGACCTGTTCGCCCAGCACTGCGTAGCGCCGGTCGATCATTACCCGGAACTGCTGCTCGACACCCTGCGCAGCGTGGCGCCGCGCGGCGTCGATGACCCCTGCGTGGTCCTGCTGACCCCCGGCCAGTTCAACAGCGCCTATTTCGAGCACGCCTTTCTGGCCGAGCAGATGGGCATCGACCTGGTCGAGGGCCAGGACTTGTTCGTGGATGACGCCACCGTGTTCATGCGCACGACGCGCGGCCCCAAGCGGGTGGACGTCATCTATCGCCGCATCGACGACGACTTTATCGACCCGCTGGCCTTCAACCCGACCAGCATGTTGGGCGTGCCGGGGCTGCTGGCCGCCTATCGCCTGGGCCGGGTCAGCGTGTGCAATGCCATCGGCGGCGGGGTGGCCGACGACAAGGCGGTCTATACCTACATGCCCGACATCATCCGCTTCTACACCGGCCAGGAACCGATCCTGAAGAACGTGCCGACATGGTGCCTGTCCAAGCCCGACGATCTGGCCTATGTGCTCGAACACCTCCACGAACTGGTGGTCAAGGAGGTGCACGGCTCGGGCGGCTACGGGATGCTGGTCGGCCCGGCCGCCACCAAGGCCGAGATCGAGGATTTCCGCCTCAAGATCAAGGCCAACCCGGCCCTGTTCATCGCCCAGCCGACGCTCGCCCTGTCAACCTGCCCGACCTACGTCGAGGGCGGCATCGCGCCGCGCCATGTGGACCTGCGGCCGTTCGTGCTGTCGGGGCGCAAGACCGTGGTGGTGCCCGGCGGCCTGACCCGCGTCGCCATGCGCAAGGGCTCGCTGGTGGTCAACTCATCGCAGGGCGGCGGCACCAAGGATACGTGGGTTCTTGAATCGGGCATTCTGGAGGGCGGACATGCTGGCACGCGCGGCTGACAACATCTTCTGGATGGCCCGCACCGTCGAGCGGGCCGAACACATTGCCCGGCTCATGGAGGTGTCCATGCGCAGCGCCATGCTGCCAGCGCAGGGCGGCAACGGCGGGCGCCTGTCCGACTGGGAAACGCCGCTGTACATGACCGGCCAGGTGGACGACTTCTTCAGCCGCTACGAAAAAGTCACTGAGGGCCGTGTGCTCAGCTACATGATCCTCGACAAGCACAATCCGTCGTCCATCCGCAGCGCCCTGGGCGCGGCACGGGAGAACGCACGGGCGGTGCGCCACCTGCTGACCAGCGAACTGTGGGAGATCCTCAACCGCACCTGGCTCGACACCGCCGACATGACATGGAACGACGTCACCCGCATCGGCGTGCCGCAGCACCTGGAGTGGGTGCGTTTCCGATCCCACCTGTTCCGGGGTGCCCTGTTCGGGTCGCAACGCCGGGCCGAGGGGTTCCATATCGCCGGGTTCGGCATGGCGGTCGAGCGGGCCGACAACACTGCCCGCCTGCTGCGCGCCAAGTGGGATAGCCTCCAGGGCGACGCCACGGTGCGGGCGCCGGACTTTTATCGGGCCGGCGTGCTGCTGGAAACGTTGTCAGCCTACAAGGCCTATCGCGAGACGTTTTCCGCCCAACTGGAGCCCCGCCGCATCGCCGAGCTTTTGATCCAGCGGCCGGACGTGCCGCGCTCCTTGGCCTTTTGCGTGCGGGAGATGGATGTCATGTTGCGCGCCATGGACCCTGACAGCCCGTTGCTGGGCGACCTCGGGGCGTTGTCGCGGCGCCTGGAGGGGGTGCAGATGGTTGACCTCGTGCGGGTCGGGCTGCACCGCTTTCTCGACGAGATCATTGCCGAGGTCGGCCGCCTGTCCGACCGTATGCGCGCCCACTACCTGATGGTGGTCTGATGAAGATCCGGGTTCTGCACGAAACCACCTACAGCTTTGCCGTGGTTGTCCGGCGGTCGGTCCAGTACCTGCGCCTGACCCCGCGCGCCGACCGCGGCCAGACCGTGCTGTCATGGGCGGTTAGCGGCCCGGCCAGTCTGGTGCCGTGGATCGACGGCCTGGGCAACCGCTGCCACGTCGCCAGCGAGGCCGAGGAAACCCGCAGCCTGACCATCACCGTGGAGGGGGAGGTGGAAACCTTCGACACCGGCGGCGTGCTGCCCCTGGAGGACGGCCTGCCGCCGGCCATGTTCCTGCGCCAGACGCCGCTGACCGCCGCCGACGACGCAATCCGTGCCCTGGCCGCGCCATTCGCCGTGGCGCGGGCGGCAGAAGGTGACGTCGCCACCCTGCACGGCCTGATGAACGCCATCGCCGACGTCGTGCCTTACCAGTCGGGCCTGACCCACGCGGCGACTTCGGCGGCCGAGGCCCTGGCTCATGGATCGGGGGTGTGCCAGGACCACGCCCACATCTTCATTGCCGCCGCACGCGAAGTCGGCTTCCCGGCACGCTATGTCTCGGGCTACCTTGCCGGGGGTGACGGGTCGATGGCCAGCCATGCCTGGGGCGAGGCGTTCGTCGATGCCCTGGGCTGGGTCAGCTTCGATCCGTCCAACCGCCAGAGCGCCACCGACGCCTATGTGCGCCTGGCGGTCGGTCATGACTATGTGGACGCCAGCCCGGTGGCGGGCATCCGCACAGGGGGAGGGGACGAGAGCATGGACGTGCGCCTCGACGTGCAGCAGTGCCAGGACTAGGCGCCCGCGTGGCGGGCTTTTCGGGGGGTGACGAGCTTAAAATGACATACTGCCTGGGCATGCGCCTGGACGCCGGAATGGTGTTCGTGTCCGATTCGCGGACCAATGCCGGGGTCGATTCGGTCGCCACGTTCCGCAAAAGCTTCGTGTTCGATGGCGCCGAGGACCGCATCGTGGTCATCCTGACGGCCGGCAACCTGGCCATCACCCAGTCGGTCATCAGCCTGCTGGAGGAACGCCTCGACAGCGACGATCCGGCGCGCTCCCTGTATGCCGCCGGCAGCATGTACGACATCGCCCGGCTGACCGGCAACGCCGTGCGCGAGGTGTTCCAGGAGGACGGCGAGCACCTGCGCCAGCACGGCTCGGAATTCGCCGCCTCGCTGATCGTCGGCGGGCAGATCAAGGGCCGCCGCATGCGGCTGTTCAACGTCTACGCGGCCGGCAACTTCATCGAGGCAACCGAGGACACCCCGTACTTCCAGATCGGCGAGACCAAGTACGGCAAGCCCATCATTGAACGCGTCCTGACTCCGGCCACGCCGCTGGTCCAGGCCACCAAGTGCGCCCTGGTGTCGTTCGATTCGACCATCCAGTCCAACCTATCGGTCGCCCCGCCGCTCGACCTGGTGATCGTGCCCGCCGATACCCAGCGGGCCAGCGTGCGCATCCGCATCGCCGACGACGATCCCTACTGGAACGACCTGCGCCGCCGCTGGGGCCAGGGGTTGCGCGCCCTGTTCGACGACCTGCCCGATCCGGACTGGGCGCTGTAGGAATTTGCGCTGGCCATAGGCGCTAACTTTAGCGACGGAAAGCGGGCTCTGCCCGCGACCGCAAGGAGGCCAGCCTCCTTGACCTTGCGACGGGGCGGAGCAAAGCCGCGCGCAGCGCATTGAATACCGACATTCTCTGCCTGCGGCGCAAGAAAAGGGCGAACACCCTCATGGGATACAAGGGCCGCTCGGCCCTTTGCGGGTCCGGACAGAGCCCGGCTTTTGCGTCTTGAAACCGGCGTCTTTCCGCCTGCCTTGAGTTTGCGCTAGACTGCGCCTCCCGCCCCCGTTCGGCCAGCCCCCACTCATGGTTCCCTCATGTCCCTGATGCGTTCCATCGCCACCGTTGGCGGCTTCACCATGCTTTCGCGGGTGACCGGGTTTGCGCGGGATATCCTGATTGCCGGCACGCTGGGCGCCGGGACGGTGGCCGACGCCTTTTTCGTGGCCTTCAAGTTTCCCAACCTGTTCCGCCGCCTGTTCGCCGAGGGGGCCTTTGCCGCCGCCTTCGTGCCGCTGTTCGCCGCCACCCTGGAGAAGGAAGGCCGGGCCGAGGCCAAGCTGTTCGCCGAGCGCGCCTTCACCCTGCTGGCCCTGGTGGTGGCCGGGCTGACGGCGGTGATGATGATTATCATGCCGTGGGCCATGTACGCCTTCGCGCCGGGCTTCACCGAGGTTCCGGGCAAGCGCGAGCTGGCCGTCGAACTGGCCCGCATCACGTTCCCCTACCTGCTGTTCATCTCGCTGTGTTCGCTGCTGTCGGGGGTGCTCAACGCGCTGGGCAAGTTCGCGGCGGCGGCGGCCACGCCGATCCTGCTGAACCTGTCGCTGATTGGGGCCTTGCTCGGCCTGACCGCGTTCACCGAGACGCCGGGCCACGCCCTGGCCTGGGGCACGGCCATTGCCGGGGTGCTGCAATTCGCGTGGTTGATGGTGGCGGCGCGCAAGCTGGGGATGTTGCCGCGTTTTGTCCGACCGACCCTCAGCCCGCGCATCCGGGTGTTGCTGACCCGCATCGTGCCGGTGGCCTTCGGGGCCGGGCTGTACCAGATCAACCTGTTGGTCGATACCATCCTGGCGTCCTTGGTGTCGGACGGTGCGGTGTCCTACCTGTACTATGCCGACCGCGTGAACCAGTTGCCGCTGGGGGTGATTGGGGTGGCCGTGGGCACCGCGCTGCTGCCCCTGCTGGCCCGCCAGATCGCGGCCGGGAACGAGGTCGCCGCCGCCCAAAGCCAGAACCGCGCCATCGAGTTCGCCCTGCTGCTGACCCTGCCGGCCATGGCCGGGCTGATGGTGCTGGCCGGGCCGATCATCACCGTTTTGTTCGAGCGCGGCGCGTTCTCGGCCGCCGATGCCACCGCCACGGCTGGGGCGCTGGCCGCCTTTTCCGTTGGGCTGCCGGCCTATGTGCTGGTCAAGGTTCTGGCGCCGGGCTTCTTTGCGCGCGAGGACACCCGCACCCCGGTGCGCATCGCTGCCGTGGCGCTGGTCGCCAACGTGGTGCTGAACCTCATCCTGATGCAGGTGCTGGGCCACGTCGGCATTGCGTTGGCGACGGCCCTGTCGGCCTGTCTGAATGCCGGTCTGCTGCTGTGGCTGCTGATCAAGCGCGGGCACTTTGTGTGGGATCGCCGCCTGAGGCGCCGCCTGCCGCGCATGGTGTTGGCAACTGGACTGATGGCCGGGGCGGTGTGGGGGATGGTTCAGGCGGCCAAGGTCTGGCTGCCGGTGTTCGGCCACGCGCCCATCGGCGCTTTGGTTCTGGTGGCCTGCATCGGCGTGGCGTTGGTGGTGTATTTCGGCGCCGCCCTGGGGCTGGGCGCGGTGCAGCGCAACGACCTGACGTTCCTGGCCCGCCGCCGTGGTCCCCCGCCGTCCGCCCCACCGCAGTCTGGCCCCCCGCCATCTGGCAACGCAGGTTGATTCCGCGCCCGGATTGCGATACGCAGCAAGTCCACCTCCCGAGCCATTGGCGAGTAGCGCATGAACCGCATCTTTTCCGGCGTCCAGCCGACCGGCAACCTGCACCTGGGCAATTACCTGGGGGCCATCCGCAACTGGGTGCGCCTGCAGAACGACTACGAATGCATTTTCTGCGTGGTCGATATGCACGCCATCACGGTGTGGCAGGACCCGGTGGCGCTGACCCAGGCGACGCGCGAAGTCACCGCCGCCTTCATCGCTGCGGGCATTGATGCCGAGCGCAACATCCTGTTCAACCAGTCGATGGTGCCGGCCCACGCCCAGCTTGCCTGGGTGTTCAACTGCGTGGCCCGCATGGGCTGGCTGAACCGCATGACGCAGTTCAAGGACAAGGCCGGGAAGCACAAGGAAAACGCCTCGGTCGGGCTGTTCGCCTATCCCAACCTGATGGCGGCCGACATCCTGGCCTACAAGGCGACCCACGTTCCGGTCGGCGAGGATCAGAAGCAGCACCTGGAACTGACCCGCGACATCGCCATCAAGTTCAACAACGACTTCGGTGCCGAGCTGTTCCCGGTGCCCGAGCCGCTGATCTTTGGCGAGGCGACGCGCGTCATGTCCCTGCGCGATGGCGCCAAAAAGATGAGCAAGTCCGATACCTCGGATTACTCGCGCATCAACATGACCGATGACGCCGACGCCATTGCGACCAAGATCCGCAAGGCCAAGACCGACCCCGAGCCGCTGCCCGAAACGGTCGAAGGACTGGCCGGACGCCCCGAGGCCGCCAATCTGGTCGGCATCTACGCCGCCCTGTCCGACCGCACCCGGACCGAGGCCATGGCCGAGGTCGGCGGCCTGCCGTTTTCGGAGTTCAAGACCCGCCTGACTGATCTGGCGGTCGCCGTGCTGGCCCCCATCAACACCGAGATGAAGCGCCTGCTCGACGATCCGGCCGAAATCGACGCGGTTCTGCGCCGGGGTGCCGAACGCGCCAACGGCATCGCCGCACCGGTCATCGACGAGGTCTACAAGGCCGTGGGTTTCCTGCGGCCCTGACAGAACCTTATATATAAGAAAAACACGATATAGACGGTGTTTTCCCTTGAAAGGGGGGGCGGGCAGGAATAAAACCCTTTTTGCTCCAAGAAAGGCCATCTGGGGGTCATGCGGCGCTGCGGTTCTCGCGGCGGCCGCGTGCCACGGCCCGGTGCCACGGGCTGGTCAAAAAAACAAGGCCACGTCTGGGGAGGGGTCCATTGCAGATCTACCTGCCGATCGCTGAAATGTCGGTCAATGTTTTTCTCATCCTGGGGATGGGGGGTGCCATCGGCTTCCTGTCGGGGCTTTTCGGAGTCGGCGGCGGGTTTCTGATGACACCGCTGTTGATTTTCATTGGTGTGCCTCCGGCCGTCGCCGTGGGCACCGAGGCCAACCAGATCGTGGCCTCCTCCGTGTCGGGCGTGCTGGCCCATTGGCGGCGCGGCAACGTCGATATTAAGATGGGCGTCGTGCTGCTCATCGGCGGTCTGATCGGCTCCTTTCTCGGCGTCATCCTGTTCAAGTTCCTGCGCAGCCTGGGCCAGATCGATCTGGCCATTTCGCTGTCGTATGTGTTCTTCCTGGGCATCATCGGCAGCCTGATGTTCCTGGAAAGCCTCAATTCCATCTTCAAGTCGCGGCGCTCCGGCGGCGCCCCGGCCAAGCGCGGCGGGCATCGCCACTCGTGGATCCACGGCCTGCCCTTCAAGATGCGCTTCCGCAAGTCCAAGCTGTACATCAGCGCCATCCTGCCACTGGCTGTTGGCGTGATCGTCGGTGTTCTGGCCGCCATCATGGGCGTCGGCGGCGGGTTCGTGATGGTGCCGGCGATGATCTATCTGCTGGGGATGCCGACCCAGGTGGTGATCGGGACGTCGCTGTTCCAGATCATCTTCGTGACCGCCAACACCACGTTCCTGCAAGCCACCATGAACCAGACCGTGGACGTGGTCCTGGCCCTGCTGCTGCTGGTCGCCGCCGTTGTTGGGGCGCAGATCGGGGCCAAGTTCGGCGCCAAGCTGAAGGCCGAGCAACTGCGCATCCTGCTGGCCATCATGGTTCTGGCGGTGTGTGCCAAGCTGGGCTTCGACATGATGTCCACCCCCACCGAGTTCTTCACGATGGGCATCGGAGGGAAGCACTGATGCGCACCATGACCGCGTCCTTCGCACGCCTGGCCCGACTGGTGCTGGCGTGCACCATCCTCTTCGCCCCGATCATCATGTCCGGCCCCGCCCACGCCCAGGAGCATGAGCGCCAGCCCCTGGTGGCCGACCTGTCGCGCCATCTGGTGGCCATCACCACCGGCTTTGCCGGCACCGACGTTCTGCTGTTCGGCGCCACCGACGAACCCGGCGACGTGGTGCTGGTCGTGCGCGGCCCCAATCGCGACGAGATCGTCCGCCGCAAGGTCCGCCTGGGTGGCATGATCTGGGCCAATGGCCCGGCCGTGACCCTGCACGACGTGCCGGCCTTCTACCGCGTCGCCGCCAACCGGCCGCTGGAGGAGATCATGTCTCCGGCGGCGCGCGAGCGGCACCAGATCGGCGACGACGTCCTCAACCTGCGCATGTCCGGCGACGTGGCGCCCGAGGATCGGGCCGAGTTCCGCGAGGCACTGGTGCGCCTCAAGGAAAGCCGCGACCTGTACACGGTCGGGCCGGGCGAGGTGAACATGCTGGCCAACCGGCTGTTCCGCACCGAACTGCATTTCCCGGCCAACGTTCCGACCGGCACCTACATGGTCGAGGTGTATCTGGTCCGCGATGGCGAGGTGGTGAGCGCCGAAATCACGCCCCTCATCATCTCCAAGGTCGGCATCGGGGCCGACATCTTCCAGTTCGCCCACGAACAATCGGCCCTGTACGGTATCGCCGCCATCATCATCGCAGTGTTCGCCGGGTGGTTGGCTGGTGTAGCCTTCCGCAAGAAATAACAGTCGAGGTGAGGCTATGAGCGACACCCCCACTCCCTCCGGCGGCGACGTCACGCCGCCGGAACGCCCGCACCGCACCTTCCTGGTCGTCGTTGACCAGTCCGAGGAAATGCGCGCCGCCCTGCGGTTCGCTTGCAAGCGGGCCCGCAATACCAACGGTCAGGTGGCCCTGCTGCACGTCATCGAGCCGGCCGAGTTCCAGCACTTTGCCTCGATCGGAAAGATCATGAACGAGGAGGCCCGCGCCGAGTCCGAGGAGCTGCTTCAGCGCCTCGCGGCCGAGGTCAACCGCTGCTCGGGCCACGTGCCGACCCTGTACGTGCGCGAAGGCGACCCGCCCGAGGAACTGATCAAGCTGGTTGCCGAGGAACCCACCATCTCCATCCTCGTGCTGGCCGCCGGCAGCGGTCCAGAGGGTCCCGGCCCGCTGGTCAGCGACCTGTCGGGCAAGCTTGGCCGGGCGCTGCGCATCCCCGTGACGGTGGTGCCGGGCCAGTTGACCGACGAACAGATCGACGTCCTGGCATAAATCGGCTGGCATAAACCGGCTGGCCCGATCTTAAGCTTGGCCTTTTTTGGCGCGTCTTGACGGACGCGCGTTCGTGGACCACTTTAATCCTACAGGGATGGTCGGATATTGGGGCGGTCGGACATTGGCCGCCCGCCCCTTCTCGTGCCATCCAATTTTCATGCCGCCAATGGGGACGACAGACGCCATGTTCATCCAGACCGAGCCGACGCCCAATCCGTCCAGCCTGAAGTTCATTCCGGGCCGTCCGGTGATGGAGGCCGGCACCGCCGACTTCACCTCGCGCGACGAGGCCGCGAACTCGCCGCTGGCCCAGCGGCTGTTCGACGTTGATGGTGTCACCGGGGTGTTCCTGGGCTCCGACTTCGTCACCGCGACCAAGGATGACGGGCGCGAGTGGCAGACCCTCAAGCCGATGATCCTCGGCGCCATCATGCAGCACTTCACGTCTGGCCAGCCGGTCATCGTGGGCGGCGGCAACGACGAGGTCGAAGGCGAGGACACCGAGGTCATCGCCCAGATCCGCGAACTGATCGAAGCCCGCGTGCGCCCCGTGGTGGCCCGCGACGGCGGCGACATCATCTTCCGCGGCTTCAAAGGCGGCGTGGTGTACCTGAACATGCGCGGCGCCTGCGCCGGCTGCCCCAGCTCCACCGCGACCCTCAAGAACGGCATCGAAAACATGCTCCGCCACTTCGTCCCCGAAGTGCAGTCGGTCGAAGCGGTCAACTAAAACGGCTGGACCCCAGGAAGTCCCTGCCCTTGTCTGCCCAAAGTTTGCGCTTGTAGAGCGGCGCCTGGAGTTGAGCTGCACCACTGTTCCGACAGCAGTGTGCAACAGGGGCGGTCCAACAGGGCCGCCCTTTTCTCGTCTTTGGTGTTCAGTTAAAGCGGGCAAGGTCGCTCCAGAGGCTGTGAGAGAAGAGAAAAGGTATAAAATACCCCTTAATTTCTGTCGCCGTGCCAATGACTTGTCTCTGCTTCGGGCGGCCACCGCCATTCAGCGGGTTGACGATTCGACGCGCCGCACCCTAATACTGCTCAAAGATATGCTGTGATTCCGCGTCCGACGAGAAACGCACGCGGACACCCAAGCGGGTCATCCTTGCTGCCGCAAAGCCCGGCAACGATGACCCATCCCAGAGGCAGGCCAGCCGCCGCCTCGCCATGAATGTACGGAGAAGTCTGACGCGCGCCCCAACGCGCCTTGGGTTTCCGAGGCAGCCCCGGCCAGGTCATGTGACCCCGTTCCGACCCGGCCCGCTGCCCGTAAAAAGAGGTTCGACTCCATGCACAAGCGTTCGCTTCGCCGCTTTGATCTGGTGGCGCTCACCCTGGTGGGTGCCTGTGTCACCGGCCTTTACGGGGCCGCCCTGCCGGATCTGGCGATGACCCTTGCATCCTCGCAGGTCGAAGGAACCGTCGGCGGTCGTTATTCCGGTACCGTTCCGACCGCGCCCACCGCGCGCCTGATGGTCGCCCAGCCGCCCCGTGCGGTGGTTCAAAATGCCTCGGTCCTGCCGCCTGGCATCGATGTCGCCGCCGTGCACCGCGTTTATGACGGCCTCGGCTACGGCCTGGAGAGCGTCCGCGAGGCCGCCGCCGTGCCCCGTGTGTTCCTGACCAGCGTACCGACCGACATTAAGGCGCTGACCGACGTGGAACAGCGCAAGAGCCTGTTCCTGCGCGCCATGCTGCCGCTCATCCTCAAGGTCAACGAAGACATCGCCGAGAACCGCAGCCGCCTCAAGGGCCTGCTGGCAGCCAGCCAGCGCGGCAAGGCGCTGCCCGCCGGCGACCGCCGTTGGGTCGAAGCCAAGAGCCGTGAATACGGCCTCAACAGCCCGGACATGCGCAAGCTTCTGGCCCGCATGGACATCATTCCGCCGTCGCTGGCCCTGGCCCAGGCGGCCGAGGAAAGCGGCTGGGGCACGTCGCGCTTTGCCCGCCAGGGCAACGCCCTGTTCGGCCAATGGACCACCGAGGGCGACACCGGCATCATTCCGCTCGACCGCCAGGACGGCAAGACCCACGCCATCAAGGCGTTCCCCAACCTGATGACCGCCGTGCGCGCCTACGCCCGCAATCTCAACACCCACCGTGCCTACGCCGAGTTCCGCACCCGTCGGGCCAGCTTGCGCAACGCCGGCCAGCCGCTCGACGGTGCAGACTTGGCGCGCACCCTGCTGCGTTACTCTGAACGCGGCGCGGACTACGTCGAGACCCTGCACGTCATCATGCGGGTCAACGACCTGCCAAGCTTGGACACCGCCGCCCTCCAGCACCCGCGCGAGGAAATCGAACTGGCCAGCCTGATCCTGCCTGACACCAAGGCGACGACCACGCGCTAGGGCGGTTTGCGTTCAACGACCAGAAGGCCGGGCTCTGCCCGGACCCGCCAGGAGACTCGGTCTCTTGGACCTCGGGAGTTGGCCTCAGTAGAAAGCCGCGCGCAGCGCATTGAATACCGACATTCTCTGCCTGCGGCGCAAGAAAAGGGCGACCCCCCTCATGGGTTCCAAGGGCCGCTCGGCCCTTGGCGGGCCTGGGCAGAGCCCAGCACTTCCCCTTAAGTTAGCGCCGATGGGGCCGTTCGGCCCCTTGCGGGCGCGGGCAGAGCCCGCTCTAATCCCTCAAATCACCGCCAAATCAAATGCCGCCGCCATCAGGGCGCGGGTGTAGGCCTGCTGCGGGGCATCGAAGATGGCCTTGGAGCTGCCTTGCTCAACCACTTTGCCGTCCTTCATGACGATCAGGTGGTCGGCCAGGGCACGAATGACCCGTAAATCATGGCTGATGAACAGGTAGGCCAGCTTGTGGCGTTCCTGCAAGCCGCGCAGCAGGTCGATGATCTGGGCCTGCACCGACACGTCGAGCGCGCTGGTCGGCTCGTCCAGCACGATGAAGCGCGGTTTGAGGACCAGGGCGCGGGCAATGGCGATGCGCTGGCGCTGGCCGCCGGAGAACTCGTGCGGATAGCGGTCCTGGTGTTCGGCCAGCAGGCCGACCTCCTCCAGGGCCTCGGCAATGCGCGCCCGGCGCTCGGACTTCGACCCGCCCATGCCGTGGACGATGAGACCTTCCTCGACGATCTGGCCGACCGACAGGCGCGGACTGAGGCTGCCGAAGGGGTCCTGGAACACCACCTGCATCTGACGGCGCAGGGGGCGGATCTGGTTGCGGCCCAGGCCGTCGATGCGCTGGTCCTGGAAAATGATCGGCCCGTCGCTGTCGAGCAGCCGTAAAAGGCCAAGGGCCAGCGTGGTCTTGCCCGACCCCGATTCGCCGACCACGCCCACGGTGTGGCCCTCGCGCACGTCCAAGGTGATGCCATCGACCGCCTTGATGTGCCCGACCGTGCGGCGGATGACGCCCTTTTTGATGGGGAACCACACCTTGAGGTCCTCGGTCCGCATGATGCTGGGCGCATCAGTGGCCGGGACGACCGGCTTGCCGCTCGGCTCGGCGGCCAGCAGGCGGCGGGTGTAGGCGTGCTGCGGGCTGGCGAACAGGGTGGCGACGTCGGCCTGTTCGACCACCGCGCCGTCCTTCATCACGCAGACATCGTCGGCCATGCGGCGCACGATGGTCAGGTCGTGGGTGATGAACAGGACGGCCATGCCGAACCGCTGTTGCAGGTCCTTGAGCAGGCGCAGGATCTGGGCCTGGATGGTGACATCCAGCGCCGTGGTCGGCTCGTCGGCGATCAGCACGTCGGGGTCGTTGGCCAGCGCCATGGCGATCATCACGCGTTGGCGCTGCCCGCCCGACAGTTCGTGCGGCAGGGCGCCCAGGCGGTCCTTGGCGTTGGGCAGGCCGACGAGGTCGAGTAGTTCGAGCATCCGCTCGCGCGCCGCCTTGCCGGTCAGCCCCTTGTGCAGCACCAGCGCCTCGCCGATCTGCTTTTCGATGCTGTGCAGGGGGTTGAGGCTGGTCATGGGTTCCTGGAACACCATGGCGACCGACCCGCCGCGCACGCTGCGCAAAACCTTGTCGGGGGCGCCGACCATCTCCTGGCCCTGCACGGTGATCGACCCGGCTTGGCGAGCAAACGGATAGGGCAGCAGTTGCAGGACACTGAGCGCGGTGACGGACTTGCCCGACCCCGACTCGCCGACCAGGGCCAGGGTCTTGCCGCGCTGAAGGTCGAACGACACGCCGCGCACCGCCTCGACGGCGCGGGCGCCCTCGCCGAAGGTCACGCGCAGGTCGCGGATGGACAGCACCGGGTCCACGGGGTTGGGCGTGGCGGGGGTGGGCATGGGACTGTCTTTCATGACACGTTCTTTCGCGGATCAAAGGCATCGCGTACCGCCTCGCCGATGAACACCAGCAAGCTCAGCATGACGGCCAGGACCATGAAGCCAGTGATGCCGAGCCACGGCGCCTGAAGGTTTTCCTTGCCCTGGCGCAGCAGGTCGCCCAGCGATGCCGAGCCCGGCGGCAGGCCGAGGCCAAGAAAATCTAAGGCGGTCAGCGCCACGATGGAGCCCGACAGGATGAACGGCAGGAAGGTCAGGGTGGCGACCATGGCGTTGGGCAGGACATGCTTGGCCATGATCTTGGCATCGGACATGCCGAGCGCCTTGGCCGCCCGCACATAGTCGAAGTTGCGGGCGCGCAGGAACTCGGCCCGCACCACCCCGACCAATGACGTCCATGAAAACAGCAGCAGCACGATCAGCAGCGTCCAGAAACCGGGGATGACGATGCTGGACACGATGATGAGGATGAACAGTTGCGGCAGCCCCGACCAGATTTCCAGAACGCGCTGTGAAATCAGGTCCAGCCAGCCGCCGAAGTAGCCTTGCAAGGCGCCGACCGCGATGCCGACCACCGACGACACCACGGTCAGGGCCAGTCCGAACAGCACCGAGAGGCGGAAGCCGTAGATCAGGCGGGCCGCCACGTCGCGGCCCTGGTCGTCGGTGCCGAGGATGTTCTCGGTCGTTGGCGCGCTGGGGGCCGGCTCGGGCAGGTCGAGGTTGACGGTCTGGTAGGAAAACCGGATCGGCGGCCACAGAATCCAGCCGTTCTCCTCGATCAGGTCCTGGACGTAGGGGTCGCGGTATTCGGCCTCGGTGGCAAAGAATCCGCCGAAGGTGGTTTCGGGCACGAACTGGGCCACCGGGAAATAGGTCTCGCCGTCGAACCGCACGATCAGCGGCCGGTCGTTGGCGACCAGTTCCGCCGCCATGCTGACAAAGAACAGGATAAGGAACAGCCACAGCGACCAGAATCCGCGCCGGTTGGCCCGGAAGTTCTGGAGCCGGCGCCGGGTGATGGGGGTCATGAGCGGGCCTCGAAATCAATGCGCGGATCGACGGCGTGATAGGTCAGGTCGCTGACCAGATTGAGCAACAGGCCGATGATCCCGAACACATAGAGCGTCCCGAACATCACCGGATAATCCCGGTTGATGACCGCCTCAAAGCCCAGCAGGCCCAGCCCGTCGAGGGAGAAGATCACCTCGATCAGCACCGACCCGGTGAACAGCATGGACACCAGCGCGGCCGGAAACCCGGCGATGATGAGCAGCATGGAGTTTCGGAACACGTGGCCGTACAGCACCTGATGCTCGGTCAGGCCCTTGGCGCGGGCCGTCACCACGTACTGCTTGCCGATCTCGTCGAGGAAACTGTTCTTGGTCAGCATGGTGAGGCTGGCGAATCCGCCGATGGTCATGGCCAGCACCGGCAGGGCCATGTGCCAAATGTAGTCCACGATCTTCATGGGCCACGACAGGTCGTCCCAGTTGTCCGAGGTCAGGCCGCGCAAGGGGAACCAGTCGAGATACCGCCCCCCGGCGAACACCACGATCAAGAGGATGGCGAACAGGAACGACGGCACGGCATAGCCGATGATGACCGCCCAACTGGTCGCCATGTCGAACTTGGACCCGTCGCGCACCGCCTTCATGATGCCCAGCGGCACCGAGATCAGATAGATCAGCAGGGTGGACCATACGCCCAGCGAAATCGACACCGGCAGCTTGTCCAGCACCAATTCCATCACCCCGCGCGACCGGTAGAAACTCTCTCCCAGGTCAAACCGCGCGTAGTCGCCGATCATCTTGAAGTAGCGTTCGTGCAGGGGCTTGTCGAAGCCGAACTGGCGCTCGATCTCGGCCACGAAGGCGGGATCGAGGCCTTGCGCGCCGCGATAGCGCCCTTCCGCCCCTCCGCCCTGGGGGGCCGCCGCGACCTCGGCCCCGCCGGCCCCGGAAATCCGGCCGGTGGCCTCGACGGCGGTGCCGCGCACCTGGGCCAGCATCTGCTCGACCGGCCCGCCGGGGGCGATCTGGACGATGAAGAAGTTGGCGGTCAGGATGCCCAGCAGGGTCAACGGTATGAGCATCAGGCGTCGGAGGATGTAGGCGCCCATGCGCACGCTCCCTGGGAGTCTAGGGGGGGGGTCGGCTATTCGGCGGCGGCTTTCCCCTGCACGGCCTCGGTCTGCGGGCCGCGCGCGGGATCGTACCACCAGGTGAACAGTTCCACGCCGCGCATGGGCACCGTCTCGGGCAAGCCGAACTTGTCCCAGAAGGCGATGCGGGTATAGGGGATGTGCCAGTGCGGGATCACCAAATGGTTCCACAGCAGCACCCGGTCGAGCGCCTGTACACTGCTAATCAGCCCCTCGCGGGTCTTGGCGGTGATGACGTGGTCGATCAGACGGTCCACGGCGGCACTTTGCAGGCCGCTGTAGTTCTGGCTGCCGTCCAGGGCGGCGGCGTCGGAGCCCCAATAATTGCGCTGCTCGTTGCCGGGGCTGAGCGACTGGCCCCATACCTGCACCGCCATGTCGAAGTCGAACGTGTTCATGCGGTTTTCGTACTGCGCCGAATCGACCGTGCGGACCCGCGCGTCAATGCCCAGGCGCTTGAGGTTCTGGGCGAACGGTAGGCTGATGCGCTCCCACGTCGGGGCCGACAGCAGGATCTCGAAGGTGAACGGCGCGCCGGTCTCACCGTGCACCAGGGTGCCGTCGCGGACCACCCAGCCGGCCTCCTTCAACAGGCCGGCGGCAACACGCAGGTTGTCGCGCAGGCCACCGCGCCCCTCGGTCGAGGGCGGGGTGTAGACCTCGGTAAAAACCGCCTCGGGCACGTCCTTGCGCAGGGGCTCCAGCAGGGCCAGTTCGGCCTCGGACGGCAAGCCTTCCGACGCCAGTTCGGAGTTGTCGAAGTAGCTGCCGGTCCGCCGGTACTGGCCATAGAACAGGTTCTGGTTCGACCATTCGAAGTCGAACGCATAGGCCAGCGCCTGACGGACCCGTGGGTCCTGGAACAGCGGGCGGCGCATGTTGTAGGCAAAGCCCTGCATCCCCGAGGGCATGTCGTGCTCGAACTCGCGCAGCAGCACGCGGCCTTGCTGGCGGGCCGGGAAATCGTAGCCGGTGGCCCATTCCTTGGCGACGTTCTCCACCCGCAGGTCATAGGCGCCGGTCTTGAAGGCCTCCAGGGCGACGGTGGTGTCGCGGTAGTAGTCGTAACGGATGCTGTCGAAGTTGTAGAAGCCCTGGGAAACCGCCAGATCCTTGCCCCACCAGTCGTCCACCCGCTCGTACTCGATGAAGCGGCCGGGCTCGAACGCCTTGATGCGGTACGGGCCGCTGCCGAGCGGCGGCTCCAGGGTGGAGGCGGCAAAATCGCGGTCGGCCCAATAGTGCGCGGGCAACACCGGCATCTGGCCGATGATGAGCGGCAGTTCCCGGTTCACCCCGCCGTCGAAGGTGAAGCGCACGCGGTGGTCGTCCAGTTTCTCCACCGCCGTCACGTTGGCGTAGTAGAAGCGGTAATGGGGTGCGCCCTTTTCCCGCAGGGTGGTAAAGGTGAACAACACATCATCGGCATCGACTGCATGCCCGTCGTGGAAACGCGCCTCGGGCCGCAGGTTGAGGATGACCCAGGAGCGATCCTCGGGCACCTCCAGGGACTCGACCAACAGGCCGTATTCGGTGAAGGCTTCGTCGGCCGAACTGGTCAGCAGCGAGTCGTAGACCAGCCCCGACCCAACCGCCGCCGCGCCGCGAATGATGAACGGATTGAGGTTGTCGAAGCTGCCGACCGCGAACATGCGCAGCCGCCCGCCCTTGGGCGCATCCGGGTTGACGTAGTCAAAGTGCGGGAAGTCCGGCCCGTACTTGGGGTCGCCGTGCATGGCGAGGGCGTGAACCGGGGCGACATCGGCCCCATTGGCCGCCGCAAGATCCTGCTGCACAGCCCCGGCGGCACCGCCGCCAAACAGGAGCAGGCCAGCACAAAGGATCCCAAGACCAATCGGGGCGGCACGCTTCGTCAACCTCGTCATGTCGGCTGGTCTCCTCCTGGTGCGGGCGAATGTCCTTTGTTCCTGTGTAGCAGAATTGTGTTGGAGACCAACGACTATCAAGTTTTATCCGGGCAAGTTTTATCAGGCCTAGGAAAACCCTTTCCAGCACCCCGTGATTGTCGCAGGTGCAGAAGCGCTGGTGTTGGGAGAAAGCCGGGCGCTGCCCGGACCCGCCAAGGGCCGAACGGCCCTTGGAACCCATGAACGCTCCTGCCGCTTGCCTTGCGCCGCAGGCAGACACGCCCAACATTTACTGCGCTGCGCGCGGCTTTCTATTGAGGCCAACTCCCGAGGTCCAGGAGACTGTATCTCCTGGCGGGCGCGGGCAGAGCCCGCTTGTTTTTCAGCAGTAAACACCATCGGCCGCATCAATGGCGGCCAGAAAGGCGCGTTCCAGCGTACCGCCCCCGTGCCCAGCCACGAAGTCGGCCGGAGGGCCGCAGTACAGCAGGCGCCCGCCGTGCAGCACACCGATGCGGTCGCAGATCTCCTCGACGTCGGCCAACACATGGGAACTGAAGAAAACACTGTTTCCGCCCTCTTCGCCTCGGTAGGCGATAAGGTGATCCTTAAGGCGTACGCGGGCGCGCGGGTCCAGGCCGCTCATCGGTTCGTCCAGAATAAGCAGCGGCAGACGGCTTTTCAGCGCCGCGACCAGGCCCAGCTTCTGGCCCATACCCTTGGAATAGGTGCGCACCCGCCGGTCCAGCGCCGCCGGGTCCAGGGCCAGTCCCCCGGCCAGGGCGCGCGCGGCGTCGCGGTCGAGCGACCCGCCGATCCACGCCTGGGCCAGTTCAAGATGCTCCCAGCCGCTGAGTTGGGCGGCCGGCTGATACTTTTCGGGCAGGTAGAACAGGCCGCGCCGCGCCGCCGGCTCGCCATTGGGCCGCCCGAACAGGCTGAACGTGCCGGTCGCCGGGGTGAGGCCCAGAATACTGCGGATGAGCGTCGTCTTGCCCGCGCCGTTCAAACCGATCAGACCGAACACCTCGCCCGGCTGCACGGCAAAGCCGACCCCGCTCAGGACCTCGCGCCGGCCATACCCGGCGCGCAGGTCGTGGACCTCCAGTGGCAGCGTCATCAATACCGGCCCTCCAGGACATCCCCACGGCGCGGCACAAAGGTCTGATGGGAGCGCAGCATCACCTGGCGCGCGCCGCCTTCGCCCCACGGCACGGCAACGCGCACATGGGTCGGCCCGACCTCCAGCACCTCGAAGACGCCGGACGGCGTGCCGGGACTGAGGGCGCGGCCGTTGATCCACACCGTCCAGTTCTGCGGCCCGATGTAGACGATGGCCGAAACATACAGATTGTCGCGCAGCCGGAAGCGGGCCGGATCGTCCTGCTGGTCGCGCGGCGTGCGGGCGAGCGGCCCGTCGGCGATGGCCGCCTCGACATTGACCATGTCCTCCAGACTGAGCAGCAGGGTCGCGGGCAGGGTTTGCAGGTCGATCTCGGCCGGGGCGGGGGCCGGCGGCGCGATTCCTTCCTGGGCAACGGCGGGCAGGGCGCTGAATGCCAAAGCGGCGGCCAGCACCAGACGACGGACACTCATTGTCCCGCCCCCGCACCCTGGCCACCCGCACCCTGGCCACCGGGCGCCGTGGCCGAGCGCCATTCAAGGGTGACCGAGCCGGTGACAAAGGGCAGCGGCTCACCAGCGGTGACGCGGCGCAGGGCCTCATCGGTCACGGCGTCCCCGCGCGTCAGGCGGAAGCCACGCAGCACGCCATAGCCGGGGAAGGCGTCCTCCAGATCCCGCAACAGCACAAAGATGTCGCGGTCGAGCATGGCGCTGACCTCCATCTTGATCGGCGTGGTGATCAGATCAAAGCCGCCCGGCCCCTGCTGCGTTACGGCGGCGGCCATCTCAAAGCCCATGCGCACGAGATACGCCTCGCTCATCAGCGTGTCGAGGCGCTGGCGGGCGTCCAGGCGGTCCTGGGGATCGAGCACGCCGCGCCCCAGGGCGTTCTTGTAGCGGTCGGCGTTGGCGACCACGTAGTCGTAGTCCATGACCGCCTGCTGGGCCTCGCCACGGGCCTGGTTGGTGGCGGCACGCAGGCGGCGGAACTCCGCATCGGCCTCCTCCACCGCCGCAAACGCAAAGGGCAGCGCGCCGACCGCGATCAGGATGGTGACGGCCAGAACGCCCAGCGCGATGCGGGTGCCGCGCGGAAGCTGGCGCAGGACGTCCAGGACGGGCTGCTGGTCGGAGCCTTGCCGCTTCATGACCTGGCCTCCTGCACCACTTCAAAGCGGACAGTGTACAGGCCTTCGGGCCGGGACGGACTGGCCGGGTCGGCGGCGGCCGACACCGAACTCATCATCCGGTCACCGCGCACCACCTGATTGCTGCCCACGGCAACCGGTGCCTCCAGCATGGCCACGCGCATGTCGGCAAAGGTGGCGGCCAGCGCCTTTTCCAGCACGTCGGCGCGCTCCAGGGCATGGGCGTCGCCGGTGGTGTCGGGTGGCAAGGTGACGCTCAGGCCGAGACGCCAGACAAAGCTTTCGGCGCCGGGCTGGGCACGCTGCCGCCGGTTGGTGGGGGCGGCCTCCTGCGGCGTGGTCATGACCATTTCGGTGATGACCGCGCCGCCCGACAGGGCGTGCCCCAGCCGGGCCAGCAGGGGCACCGGCGGGACGTGGCCGGCGGTGAGTTGCTCCACCACCTCGATCAACGGACGGATGTCGGCGGCCGCAAACTCCAGAGTCTCAAGCCGCGCCCGTTCGCGCGCGAGATCCGCCTGGGCGAGGGTCAACTGGCGCTGCTGGCGGTCGATGGCGTCGAGCGCCTCCGTGTAGTCCCAGCCGAGTACCGCGCCCTGGGCCAGCAGGGCGATGACGGCGGCGGCGGCGGCAATGGGCGCCCCCTGCGCGACGAGGTGGGCATAGTCCACCTTGGGCGCCTGGGCCCAGGTCATCCTGGCCTTGGGTTTCTTGCGGGTGGCGAACCACAGGGCGTGGACCGCGTCGGCATAGGGCTGGCCGGGCTGGCCGATGCGCCCCAGGCCCAGCACCTCGCCCACCTCGTGCGGGCTGATGACCGTCATCGAGTGGGCTTCCCAGGCGCGCTCGCGGATGGCGCCGGCAACCGGCTCCTCGGCCAGGACCACCACGTCCAGGTTGTCGCCCTTCTGGTACCCCATGCGCTTGACGTAGGCCAACGTCTCGGAGAACTGGCGCTCGACGATCTGCACCGGGTCGATGGCGCTGTCGGGCGGCGGCGGCGGAGTCAGGCGGGCGACCGTGATGCGGCCCTGCTTGGACACGATCTGCCGCAGGCCGCCGGTCATGTTGAACGTGAACAGGATGCGCCAGCGCACCCCCTTTTGCGCCGCCGGCGGGGTCAGCGTGTCGAGCATGTCGAGGCTTTCCAGGGGCAGCATGTGCACCCCCCGCGGCCGCCGCTTGGCCTTGTCCAGCGCCGACAGCCAGCCCTTAACCAGATCGGTCGGCGGCACCGAGCAGAACAGGAAGAACTTGTTGCCCTGCGGGTCGGCGCCATGGGACACGGCGGCTTGCAAGTTGTTGCCGGGAAAGGCCATTTGCAGATGGCGTTCGACCACCTTCTTCTGGTCGAAGAAGTTGACCTTGGGCACCTTTTCCTCGCGGAACACCTGTTCGAAGGCGTCCATCAGCACGTAGACCGGTACTGACTTCGCGGTGTTCAGGGCCTCAAGCACATCAGCCGCGCCCTCGGCCGGATCCGGCGAGGCGACCCAGGCGTTGGCCACCTTGCCGCCGGAAATCAGGGTGACCACCACCGCCTCGTCGCCGATCGACAGCACGAACATCTTGCCGCGCAGGAGCTGGTCGAGGGACGGGACCTTGAACGCCACCATGGCCTAGACGCTCCCGAAACTGTCGTACAGCGGGCCGAACACGCCGCCGATGATCCACACCATCATGCCGCCGGCCACCAGGGTCAGGGCCGGTTCGGCCATGGCCACGATGCCGTCCACCGCTTCGTCCACGTCGCGGTCATAGAACTCGGTGATGTGGCCCAGGGTGCCCGACAGGTTGCCGCTGTCCTCGCCGATGCGGATCATGCGGATGACCAGGCTGGGAAACTGGCCGGTACGGTTCAGGGCGCGCGACAATGGCTCGCCGTTCTGGACCTGCTCCTTGACCGTGTCGAGGGCCTCGGACAGGACCCGGTTGGCGGCCACCATCTTGGCGGTGTCCAGGCATTGCAGCAGCGGCACGCCGCTTTGGAACATGATGGCGAAGAAGTGGGCGAAGCGCGACATGGCGATCTTGCGGATCATGTCGCCCAGCACCGGCAGGCGCAGCATCAGGTAATCCATGCCATAGGCCACGCGGTACGACGCCTTGATCGCCATCTTGAGCCCGATGACGGCGGCGACGGGAATGCCGATCATCAGATACCAGCTTTCTAGCACGAAATCGGACGTGGCGATCAACGAGGTGGTGAACACCGGCAGTTCGGTGCCCATGTTCTTGAGGAAGCCGACCACCTCGGGCACCACCATGCCCATCATGAAGAAGAACAGGGCCAGCATCAGGGTCAGCATGATGAGCGGATAGCGCACCGCCTTCTTGACCTTGGAGTTGATGCCGTCGGTCCACTTCAGGTGCTTGACCAGATGGCGGAAGCTTTCGTTGAGGTTGCCGCTGACCTCGCCGGCGGCCAGCAGCGCGGTGAACACCGTGCCGAAGGTGCGCGGGTGGCGCGAGAACGCCTCGGAGACGGAACTGCCCTGCGACACATCGCGGTAAATCTCGGCCAGCATGTCGCGCAGGCGGGCGTTATCCGTCGAGTCGCGCACGTCGGCCAGACCTTCGATCAGCGGCACGCCGGCGCTTTGAAGCTGCTCCAGGTGGACGCACAACTGGATCTGGTCGCGGATCTTGACCCGTGGAGCCAGGGCGACGCGCAGCTTGCTGTCGGTGACCTCGCGGGTGTCCACCAGTTCCAGGCTGATGGAGCGGAGCTGCTGGAACAGGTCGTTCTCGTTGGCGGCCGTGATCTTGCCGCGCACCGACCGGCCGCGGTCGTTGATGGCCCGATAGGCATATTGCGGCATGGCCCGATCCCCTTCCCTACAGCCTGTTGGTGACGTCCACCGACTTCATCAAGGCGGGGATGGACATGGTGCCTTCCAGGACCTTGCGGACGCCGTCATCGACCATGGGCACGAAACCGTACTTCATGGCTTCGCGGCGGATGGCCGACAGCGGTTCGTCGCGGCCGATCATTTCGTCGATGGCTTCGTTGAACGGCAGAATTTCCGAGACGGCGATCCGCCCCTTGTGGCCCGACCCGCGACAGGTCGGGCAGCCGACCGGCTCATAGATGGTCGGCGGGTCGTCGGGCGAGACGTCCAGGATGCGGCATTCCTCGGGCGTGGCCGGGCGCGGCGCCTTGCACTCCTCGCACAGCTTGCGCGATAGGCGCTGCGCCACGATGCCGATGATGTTGCCGGCCATCAGGCTGGGCCGCATTCCCAGGTCCATGAGGCGCGGAATGGCGCCGGCCGCGTCGTTGGTGTGCAGCGTGGTGTAGACTTGGTGGCCGGTCATGGCGGCGCGCAGGGCCATGACGGCGGTGTCGGCATCACGCACCTCGCCGATCAGGATGACGTCGGGGTCCTGGCGCAGCAGGGTGCGGATGCCCTCGGCGAAGGTCATGTTGGTGCCTTCGCGGATCTGGCTCTGGCGGATCAGCGACAGCTCGTATTCCACCGGGTCTTCGAGGGTCATGATGTTGAGCTGCAACGAGTTGATATAGTTCATCACCGAATACAGCGTGGTGGTCTTGCCCGACCCGGTCGGCCCGGTGACGATGATGATGCCCTCGGGCCGCTTGACCATGCGGGCCAGCAGGGCGAAGTTTTCCGGCGTGAAGCCCAGGGCCTGCAACGGCACCGTGGCCGAGGACTTGTCCAGGATACGCAGCACCAAGTTTTCGCCGTGCACCGTGGGCAGGGACGACACGCGGAAGTCGATCTTCTGGTGGCCCAGGTTCATCGAAATGCGACCGTCCTGGGGGTTCAGCTTGTCGGCGATGTTCATGCCGGCCATCAGCTTCAAACGGTGCCCGAAGGCCGCCCAGTGCCGCTTGTGGATGGTGCGGATCTGGGTCATCTCGCCGTCGATGCGATAGCGCACGCGCAGGAAGTTGCCCTCGGGCTCGAAGTGGATGTCGGACGCCTTGGTCTTGACGGCATCGAGCAGGATGGCATCGACCAGACGGATGACCGGGTGCGAATAGCCCTTGTCCTGGTCCAGCGCGGCCAGATCCTCGGCCGTCGCCCCGGCCTGCTCCAGTTCGCGCAGGATGCCGTCGATGGACAGCTCGTGGCCGTAATACTGGTCGATGGCTTTCTGGATGTCGGTCTCGCCGCATACCAGCGGCTGGATCTCGGCGTCCACCCCGAAGTGGCGCTTGAGCGTGTCGAGGCCGACCACGTCGTAGACGTCGGCCATGGCCACGCGGACTACACCGTTCTCGGTGGACACCGGAAACACGCGATAGCGCTGTGCCACCTGCTTGGGCAGGATCTTGAGCAGGGCGGCATCGACCATGGTCGCGCCGGGGGTGAACCGCTCGAAGCCCGAGGCTTCGGCCAGCATGGCCGACAGGGCCTGTTCGGTGATGAAGCCAAGGTCAACCAGCAGTTCGCCCAGCATCTTGGGCGATGATTTCTTTTCCTGAAGCGCGACCGCCAACTGGTCCGAGGAAATCAGGCCCAGTTCGACCAGCTTGTCGCCCAGGCGCAGCGGTGGCTTGCCCGGCCCACCGCCCTCGCCACCGGCGGGTTTCGGGGCCGGAGGAGGAGGGGGGGGCGGTGGAGGTGGAGGCGGTGGAGGAGGGGGGGGCGGAGGGGCCTTGGGCGCGGGTTTGGGTGCGGGTTTGGGGGCAGGCTGGGGAACAGGCTGGAGGAGGACCTGACCCTGAACGGGAGCCGACGTTTGAACCGGCGGCGGGATGAACGCCTGACGGGGGCGTGGCGCAAAAGCCGAGGCCGGAAGACCGGCCGCCGGATGCACCCCGCCGACCGAGAACGCCCAGCCCTCCGGCGGCGGCGTCGGCAGGGCCGGTGGCGGGGCGGCGGGCGCGGTGGCGGACGGCGGAGCATCCAGGCGACGGGCAGCCACGCCCATGCCATCCCCCACCCGACGCAGGCTGTCCACGGCAAGCGGGGCAGCCGCCACGGCCTTGGGCGCAGGCACAGGCGCAGGCAGAATATCGGGAGCCGGAGGCACATCCGGGGCGGGTTCCGGCGTCGACTCGGGGTCCTGCTCGGGGTCCGACTGAGGTGGGGGGCTCGGAAACGCGGCGCCAAGGCTGAAGGTCGGAACGACCTGCGGCGCGGCATCCTGGAACCCGGCCGTGTCCTCGACAAGGACATCGCCCAACGCCAGGTCGAGGGGCGCGGCGGGCGCGGCCGTGACATCGGGAGAAACGGTCGGCGTGCTCTCCAGACGATCACCCAGGCTCAAGCGCAAGCCGCGCGCCGACGCCTCAGGCACCGTGGCGTCGTCGTTTGTCTTGGTCGGCGTTGGCGTGTCGCCAAGCACCAAAGGCATGGACACCGCTCCCCTTGTCCCCGGCGCCGAAACGCACCCCGCAGCAGAATAGCGCCCTGAACGCTATCCCGAAAGGGTGACGATGGGGTTAAGGGCGTTCAGGGATGACGGCGGATCCCGCCTACTCCATGGCGGCGCGCAACAACCTCAGGCGACCGGTGCGGTCGAGGACGATCTTGAACACCGCCACCAGCGGCACGGCCAGCAGCGCTCCGGCCACGCCCCACAGCCAGCCCCACGCCACTACCGACAGGAACACCACCAGCGGGTTGAGGGTCAGGCGCCGGCCGACGATCATCGGGGTCAGGACCTGGCCCTCGACGGCGGTCAGGAACAGAAAAATCAGCGGCGGCAGCGCGATGGTCCACAGGGTGCCAAAGGTCAGAATGGCAACGATGGTCAGGATGCCAACCGTGATGACCGGTCCCAGGTAGGGCATGAAGTTCAGCATTCCGGCAACCACGCCCCACAGGGCCGGACTGGGCATTCCGGTCGCCCACATGGCGGCCGCCGTGGCCGCCCCCAGGCCGATGTTGATGGCCGTGATGGTTTGCAGGTAAATGGCGATTTCGGTCTGGACGCTGCTGATGATGTCGGCGTAGACGCGGCGGCTCTCCGGGACCTGGGCGCGCGCCACTTGAATCACCGTGCGTCGGCCCATGGCGAGCAGGAAGTACACCAGAACCACCGTCACCACCGCGCCAGCGGCAAACGAACTGATGCGATCAACCAGGGTGGAGGCAAGCGATCCCTTGCTGATCCGCACGGTCGGCTGGTCGCCTTTGGTTTCGCCCATTTCCTCGATCTCGCGGGTGGCACGGGTGGCGCCGCCCAGCCTTTTCGTGATGGGGGCGAGCTTGTATTCAAGGTTCCGCACCACCTGTGGCGCCTGATTGACCCAGGTCAGGGCCGGATCCGACAAAAAGAAAATGCCGGCACCAATGACCCCAAGGAAGCTCAGCACCACGATGGCGGCCGAAAACACGTCAGGCAGGTGTAGGCGGCGCAGCAGACGCAAAGGCGCGCTCAGCACGATGGCCAGGAACAGCGCCAGAACCAGCGGCAGGATCAGGGACTTGGCGACCCACAACGTGTACAGCAGGGCCAGCACCAGGAGCGCCACCAGACTGCGCCCGCTGACCTGTTGCCACAGGTTGGCTGGGCGCGGCGGGCCCTCGGGCGGCGGGCCAGAGGAGAGGTGGTCTTCCGTTGGCAAGGAGGGATGGGGAGCCTTTGCGTCATCGGCTAAAGGTCCCTCATGAGCGGGGACGCCGGGGGGAGGCGCCGACCGCGAACCGAGGTCCTTCACCGTGGCACCCTTTCATGATCGTCCAAGTATGGCTCCTGTAAACGAATCGCCGGGGCGCCTGGTTGCCCGGAAGGAATCCGACCGCTGCGCTTTAGTATAGGTTCCGGGTAAAAACGGCGTTAATCCGGGGATGTGCTTGTCGGATGTAAGCGAACCATGTTCAGAAAGTGCGCGGGGAGTCGGAACCAATCCCGAAACTGGTAGTTTCTCCTGTATCGTTCACCGAACGTGGCGGCCCTTCCCGACCGGAAGCGACCGCCGACAGGGCCGCTGAACCGGCCAAAGATGGAATGGGAAGGAACGGATGAAGGACGGAGGAATGAGCGCCCTGCCGCCCCTCACCGAGGGGGAACTGGGGCTTTACCTGGACGACGACCTGGATGCCGGCCAGCGCGCCGCACTGGATCGCCGCCTGGACGCCAACCCGGATCAACGCGACAAGGTCGAACGGATCCGCGCGGCCGAAGCCGAATTGCTGGTCTGCCTGGACGCCATGCTGGACGACCCGGTGCCGGACCACCTGATGGCCCTGCTTGACGACGAACCGTTTAACGACGAGACGACAGAGGCCGAAAGACACCTCTGAGACCCCGCAGCAACCGGGCCGCTGGCACGCATCCGCTCCATCCGGCTCGTATTGCTGCGGGTTTCCTTTTGCCCTACAGTCCGGTAACGGAACAAACCGCGCCAGGGGGGCGCGGCGCCGCGCGAGCGGATCCGACGGACTGTAACAATGAGTGTACTTTTCAAGGCGCTGCAACGGGCGGAGAAAGCTCGTAGCGGAGAGGCTTCGGACGATGCTCGGCCGGCCACCATGGCCGAGTCCGCGCCTCAGGGCATGCCGGCACTGGGCCTGCGCCAACGGCCCAGAGGTGGACGGGGAACAGGACGGGGCCGGGCGCTGGTGCGGGGCCTAGGCATCTCCTTTATCATCATGCTGGGCTCGTCGACCGCCGCCATGATCTTGTTTGGGGACGAGGTCGAGCGCGCCCTCGAAACGCTGGTGGTCGGCGGCCCGACGCCCATGCCGCGCCCGGCGCCGCCAATGGTCGCCGTGCCGGTGCCGGAATCATCCCCTCCCGCCGCGCCCGAAACCGTGATTGTCGTGCTGGATCCACCGGCCGAAACGCCCGCCGTCCTTCCCGGCGCTGTCGATTCAACGACGACTGGTCCAGAGGCGACTGATCCAAAGACGACCGATCCAAAGACGACTGATATCGCCCAGTTGATGGCCGCCGCCCGTGCCGTGCAAAGCACCGAGCCCCCAGCCGAACCGACCCCGTCCCCCACTCTGACCCCGACTCTGGCGCCCGGCGAGCGCGGCGGCCCGGTGCCGCTGGTTGGTCTGGATGCCCCGCAAGTCACCAACCTGCCGCCCGAGGATCTGGCTGAAGACTTGGCCGCCCCCCCCGCCGATCCCGAAGCCCCCGTCCTGCCGCCCGAACCGCGCACCCTCGAAGAGGTCATGGCCGAGCGCCGGCGCATCGACCAGGCGCGGGCGCTGGCTCCCTCGGTGGTGGTTGACCGGCCGGAGGCCCGGCGTGCCGGCGCCGCCAACGTGGTCAACGTCAATGTGCCGACTCCGGGCGCCCGCGACACCGTGGCCGAGGCGTACCGCGCCCTGCTGCGTGGCGACTACCACTCGGCCCTGACGTCCTATGACACGGTGCTGACGGGGGACCCCCGCAGCTTGCAGGCCTTGCTCGGCCGCGCCGCAACGCTCCACAAGCTGCGCCGCCTGGACGAGGCCCGCCATGCCTACGAACGGGTGCTGGCCCTCGACTCGACCAACCGCGAGGCCCTGACCAACCTGCTGGCCATCCTCGGCGCAGCCGCCCCCCAGGAGGCCCTGGAACGCCTTCAGGCCCTGGAGCGTGCCGCCCCCGACTTCACGCCGGTTCTGGCCCAGATCGCCCTGGTCTATGGGCAGCTTGGGCTTGACGGACAGGCGGTCGGCTATCTCCGGCGGGCCGTGGCACAGGACCCCGGCAACTTGCCCTACCGCTACAACCTTGCCATCCTGCTCGACCGGTCGGGCCAGCGGCAGGCGGCGGCCGAGGCCTATCGCGCGGTCCTTGACGGCCTGCGGGCGGGCAGCGGCAGCGGCGACCTCGCCGTGTCGGCCGACAGCATCAAGGCCCGGCTCGACTTCCTGATCGCGGCCCGCTAGGAGGGGGCCTTTTCATGCCGTATCTCGCCCATTTCGGCCTTCGGGAGCACCCATTCTCCCTGACCCCCAACACCGAGCGGTACTTCCCCGCGTCGGACAAGATGCAGGTGTTGCAGTCGCTGGAATTCGGCATCCGGCGGTCGGCCGGCATCATGAAGGTGGTCGGCGACGTCGGCACCGGCAAGACGCTACTGTGCCGCCTGCTTCTGCGCCAACTTGCCGTGGGGGGGGATGTCACGGGCATCGCCTACCTCAGCGCCCCCCAGGCCGAGGGCGACACCCTGATCGCCCTGGTGTGCCACGAGTTCGGGCTGCCGCTTGGTGATCGCGCCACCATGCTGCGCGGCCTCAACGAGTTCCTGCTGGCCCGCCACGCCGAGGGCCACGACAGCGTGCTGGTGGTGGACGAGGCCCAGGCCCTGGGCGCCGGCGGGCTGGAAACCATCCGCCTGCTGTCCAACCTGGAGACCGACCGCGCCAAGCTGCTCCAGATCGTGCTGTTCGGGCAGACCGAGCTGGACGGCCTGCTGGTCCGCCCCGACTTGCGCCAGGTCAACCAGCGCATCGCCTTTTCGTTCACCAGCGGGCCGTTTTTGCGGACCGAGATCAGCGCCTATGTGAAGCACTGCCTGCGCATGTCGCGCCTGGAGGGCGTCGCCTACGACATCTTCGAGCCCAAGGCCGTGGACGAGATCGCGCGGGCCAGCGCCGGGGTGCCGCGGGTCATCAACATCCTGTGCGACAAGGCCCTGCTGATCGCCTACGGCGACGGTGCGCGGGCCGTAACGCGGGCCCATGCCCGTGCCGCCGTGGCCGATTCCCCGACCATCATCGCCGGGATAGCCGCCGAAGAGGGCGGAGCGGGGGGGACCGGAACGGGCTGGAAATGGGCGGCCGCCACGTTGCTCCTCGTGCTGGTGGCTGGACTTGGCGCCGCCCGGTGGCTGTCCGACGCCGATCGCGTGGCAAGCGCCCCGCCCGTCGCTCCCGTCACCGCTCCCGTCACCGCTCCCGTCGCCGCCGTGGCGCCGGTGATCGCGCCCGAACCTGTGCCCGTGCCGGAACAAGTGCCGGAGCCCATTGCAGAGCCCGCGCCTGCACCTGAACCCGTGCTCGTACCGGCGCCCGAACCCGTTGCAGAGTCCGCGCCGGGGCCGGGGCCGGGGCCGGAGCCGGAGCCCGTTCCCGAACCGGCGTCCGTTCCCGAACCACAGCCTGTGCCGGAGCCACAGTCCGAACCGGTGCCTGAACCCGTTGCGGAGCCCGTACCTGAGCCGGTGCCCGAGCCTGTGCCCGAGCCCGAAGCGGGGCCGGAGCCGGAACCCGAGCCCGAGGCCCGGTCCGAGCTTTACCAGACCCTCGAAACCGCTTCCGCCCTGGCGCCGATGGTGCCGGTGGCGCGGCGGGACGTGCCGGTTCCGCTGACCAAGCCCATGGCGGTGGCCCTGCCCGCCGCCGCCCCTCCCAAACCCACGCCCTCGCGGGCGTCCACCGTGCCCGTGCCTGTGCCTGCTCCCGCCATCACTGTGCGCCGGGTGGAGGTGCGGACCATCACGCCGGACGTCGTGCCCCCCAAGCCCAGCCCGCAGACCGGCACCAGCCCAGCCCCGGCCCAACCGACCGGCCGCCCGGCCGCCGCCCGTGCGACCGGAAACGGGAGTTGGGAGTGGCGCTAGGCCCTCTGGCATTGGGCCCTCTGGCATTGGGCCCTTTGGCGTTTGCTCCTCCGGCCGTGGTCCTGCCCCTGGTCGCGGGACTGGGGCTGATCGTCGGAAGCTTCCTGTCGGCCTTGACCTGGCGCCTGCCGCGCGGGGCCAGCGTGGCGCACGGCCGCTCGGCCTGCCCGGCCTGCGGCGCCACCCTTGGGCCGCGCGATCTGGTGCCGGTGCTGTCATGGCTGGCTGCGCGGGGCCGCTGCCGCCATTGCGCCGCCGCCATTTCCCCGCGCTATCCGCTGATCGAGGCCGCCACCGCCCTGCTGTTCGTGCTGATCGCCCTGCGCGCCCCCTCGGTCGAGGCTGCCGTGGCCCTGGCCGCCCTGGGTGCCGTACTGGTCGCCCTGGCGGTGGTCGATCTGGAGCACGGCCTGTTGCCCAACGTCCTCAACCTTGCCGCCGTGCCGCCGGCCCTGGCCGTGGCGTGGCTGGGCATCGGGACACCCGTGCCGACAGGCACTCTCGCCAACTTAGTGCCCGCCCTGATCGGCGGTGCCGTTGCCGGGCTGGCCGCCTGGGCGCTCAAGGCCGGGTTCCACGCAGCCACCGGGCGCGACGGCCTGGGCTGGGGCGACGTCAAGTTCCTGGCCGTGGCCGGTCTGGTCCTTGCCCCGTGGCAATGGCCGGTGTTCCTGATTCTGGCCGGGGTGGGCGGCGTGGTCCTGGGGATGATATGGCGCGGCGCTGGACGAGGGGCCGAGTTCCCCTTCGGCCCGGCCCTGATCGGCGCACTGCTGGCCGTGCTGCTGTTTCCCGAAACGGCGGCCATACTTGAACCACAGCCTTAGCGTGGTATAGACCTGATACGGGGATTGGGGAGAGGCACCGCCATGATGGTTCGCATGAAGGCCCGCGCGGCATGGGCACGCAAAGGGTGGGCACGCAAGGCGGTGGCGGTTTCCGTGGTGATGGTGGTGGCAGGCTGTGCCGTCTACGACAAGAACGCCGGCCTGGAGCGCGCCGACTACGAGAACCTGATGGCCCGCCGGGGTCCCGAACAGGCCCGCCCGGCCGCCGAACCGCCCATTCCCGACCTGCAACCCATCCTCGCCGCGCCGACCCCGCCGGAGTTGGCCGACCAACGCCGCGTGTCGGTGTCGGTGACCCAGGCGACCTCGTTGCAGGACCTGCTGGTTGAACTGGCCCGCAAGGCCGACGTGGACCTCGACCTCGACCCGCGCATCCAAGGCGGCATCATCCTGCAAGCCCGCGAGCGGCCGTTCGAGGACGTCGTCCGCCGCATCGCCGATCTGGCCGGGCTGCGCTACACCCTGGCCGACAACGTCCTGCGCATGGAACTCGACGAGCCCTTCATGCAGCACTACCGCATGGACATGCTCAACCTTGTGCGCACGGCGACCAGCCGGATCGACGCCAGCACCGACGTGTTCACGTCCATCGGCAGCAGCAACGCCGGCTCGAACGGCTCGAACGCCTCCATCGTGGGCGAGTCCGTGAACGATTTCTGGACGGAGGCTCGCGAAGGCGTCGAGGCGATCATCGCCGAAGCCCCGCCCGCCGTGCGTCTGGTCCAGGGAACAGCGGCACCGACCCCGCCCGCCGCCACTCCGACCGAAGCGGAAGGAACGCCGGGGGAAGGCCCGGAGGGTGCCGCCGCCCAGGCCGCCGCGATTGCCAATCAGACGACAGCGGCGGTGGACGCTGCGACAGCGGATCCCACGGCGGCGGCCGGTGCGGCCAGTGCCGACAGTGACACGACCGAGGGCAACGGCCAGTATTTCACGATCAACCGCCCGGCCGGCGTCATCACCGTCCAGACCACCCAGGCCAAGCACCGCCGCATCAAGGAATACCTCGACGAACTGCGCTCGGCCATGCAGGCCCAGGTGCTGATCGAGGCCAAGGTGGTCGAAGTCGCCCTGTCCGACCAGTTCCGGGCCGGCATCGACTGGAGCTACGTCAACCTGCCCAACATCGCCCTGAACACCAATTTGGCCGCCAGCACGCTGATCGTGCCGCAGGGCCGGGCCGACCCGACCCTTCAACTCGACCTGACCAGCAACGGCGGCGAACTGAGCAACCTGCTGCGCCTTATGGACACTTTTGGCACGTCGCGGACCCTGTCCAGCCCCCGCCTGACCGTGGTCAATAACGAGACGGCGATGCTCAAGGTCGCCGAAAACGAGGTCTATTTCACCATCGAGGCGGAGACGACCACCAGCGACAGCGGTCCGGCGATCACCACCTATACCTCGACCCTGAACACGGTGCCCATCGGGATGCTGATGCAGGTGCAGCCGTCGATCAATCTCCTCAACAACCAAATCTCCATGAGCCTGCGCCCGACCATCTCGCGGGTCGTGGACCGTGTGCAGGACCCGGCCGTGTCGCTGGTCAATCCCGCCGTCATTTCGACCATTCCCGTGGTCGAGGTGCGCGAGGTGGACAGTGTTGTGACCATGGAAAGCGGGTCGGTCCTGGTCATGGGCGGCCTGATGCAGGAACGCTCGGCCAACGAGGACGAGAAGATCCCCGGCCTGGGCGACGTGCCGCTGGCCGGCAACCTGTTCAAGCGCCAGAACCGCGACAGCGTGGTCACCGAACTGGTCATCTTCCTGCGCGCCACCATCGTGCGCGGCCGCGACAGTGTGCATCAGGCCGATGTGGACTTGTACAACACCTTCACGCCCGACCCCCGGCCGATCGGGTTTTAGCTGAAGAAAAAGAAGCGGGCTCTGCCCGCGCCCGCCAGGAGGCGCGGCCTCCTGGACCTCGGGAACAAGGCACGGTAAGCCGCGCGCAACGCATTAAGTTTTGAGGGGTTGTCTGCCTGCGGCGCAAGACGTCAGTTCATGAGGTCCCAAATTTATGGGGTCAAGGGGCCACTCGGCCCCTTGCGGGTTCGGGCAGAGCCCGTCTTTCCCCAAGGTGCAGGTAAACGGAGCATCATGGGCATCTTTCTGCGCTTTCCCATCCTTGGTCTGGTCGTCCTGACCGCCTTGCGTGACCGTCTGTTTGCCGCCCTCGGCGTGGTGCTCGCGGTGGCGATGGGCGGGGCGGTGCTGTTTGGCGGCGCGGCGTTGGTCGAGCAGGAGGAGACCGCCGTGGTCCTGGCCGCTGGTGCGGCGCGGCTGGTCCTGGCCGTTGGCCTCGTCACCTTTGTCGCAACGCAGGTGCAGCGCCTGTACGACAGCCGCGAGATCGAGGTGTTGCTGGCCCGCCCGCTCGGCCGTCCCCGGCTGGTGGCCGGGCTTGCCGCCGGGATGGCGGTGGTGGCGGTGCTGCCGGCCCTGGCGGTGGCCCTGGCGCTTGCCCCGTTCGCCCCCAGTCTGGCCGGGTGGGCGGCGTGGGCCGTCACCCTGGCGGCCGAGGTGGTGATCGTCGTGCTGTTCACCCTGGCCGCCGCCCTGGTCCTGGAACGCGCCGTCACCGCCACCCTGGCCGGGCTGGCGTTCTATGCCGCCGCGCGGCTGATGACCTTCATCCTGGGCGTGGTCGAAGCCCGGTCGCGCTTTGCCGTCGGCGGCCTGGGCGGCGAGGTTATGGGCTGGGTGGTTATCGCCGTTGGTGCCATCGTGCCGCGCCTGGACCTGTTCGCCCACAGCGGCTGGCTGGTCCATGGCGTCAGCGACTCGGCGCCGCTGCTGATTGCTGGCGCCCAACTGGCCGTCGCCGCGCCGCTGCTGGTCGCCGTCGCGGCGCTGGACCTATCGCGGAAGCGGTTCTAGCCATGGCCGCGCCGCGCCTTTTGCCGCTGGTCGTGGCCGTGCTGCTGGTCGCCCAGGTCGGGGTGTTCGCCGCCGGGCGCGGGGTCAGTCCGGGCGGGGCCGAGGTGGTGCCCGGCGTGGCGCCGACTCCGGTCGCCGCCCGCGCCCTGGCCTTTGGCGACGATCAATTTTTGTACCGGGTGATGGCCCTGCGCCTGACCACGGCGGGCGACTGGGACGGCCGAGTCGTGCCCCTGCGGGACATGAATTACCCCAACATCGTCGCCTGGCTGCGCGTGATCGAGGCCCTGGACCCGGTGTCCGATCTGGTTCCGGCGCTGGCGGTTCATTACTTCGCGCAGTCGCAGGACCCCGCCCAGGTGGCTCAGGTGGTGGGGTTTTTGCGCGGCCACGGCATCCATGACCCCGACCGCAAGTGGCGGTGGCTGGCCCATGCCGTGTTCCTGGCCCGCCACCGGGCCGACGACCTGCCGCTGGCCCTGGATCTGGCGCGCGAGCTGGCCGCCCTGCCGGCCGCCGACATGCCGGTGTGGGCCCGCCAGATGCCGGCCTTCGTGCTCGACGCCATGGGCGAGCGCGAGGCCGCCGATCTGGTCATGGGCGCCATCCTGGCCACCGAGCCCGACCTGTCCCCGGCCGAGGCGGCCTTCATGCTGCGCTACCTGGAGGACGGCAAGACGGACGGCGGAGGCCTACGCCCTTAGACTAGGCCGTCCGATCTATTGCCGCGCAGACGCAATCCCCTTAAATTAGCCGTAACCTTTGTACTATACTCTGAGATTAAGAATGGGCGGATCATCCCGCCCGAGGCAGTCCCCGGCCCTGTGCCGGCACCAGACCTGATTTCACGGGCGCGCACCGCACACAACCCACAGGGGGTTCAAGGGGGTGGGGCGGCGTCCACGACCAGTGGAGGTTCAGTATGACGACCGTTGCGCGGCGCCAGTCCGCCCAGGATATCTCCAACACCCTCGCCGCCCCCCAGGGCGCCACCTGCCAGGGCGCCACCTGCCAGGGCGAACGGGGCTTCACCCTGATCGAACTGTCCATCGTGCTGGTCATCATCGGCCTGCTGATCGGTGGCGTCCTTCAGGGCCAGGAAATGATCAACAACACCCGCCTGAAGACGACGGTGGCGCAGTTCGACGGCCTGACTGCTGCGGTGCAGACGTTCCAGGACAAATACCGTGAGTTGCCGGGTGATGCGCCACTTGCGGTGCAGACGGTGATTGGATCGGGGGTTCTCGGCAACGGCAACGGAGGCATCGCTAACAATGGTGCTGCAAGTTTTGACCGCAACCTCACCCAAGGCGTGGCCGAAGCCCCGACGGCGCTGGATCACTTGATCAGCGCCAACTTGCTGACCGGGGCCGTGGCGGACGGGGCTAACACCGTGTACGCGGCGCGTCTGAACAACACGTTCCTTGATCTGCTGACCGTCAACGACTTTACAGACGCTACCGGGGCTCTCGTTGCGCCGCGCCTCGCCGTCCGCGTGCGCAGCGACAATGGTGCTGGCGTACCTGCTGGCGGCCTCACCCCAGTTGACGCGTTCAGCATTGACGCCCGCTATGATGACGGTATTTCCAACACTGGACGCTTCCAGTCGCAGGGCGGAGCCACCTGCGCTGCGGGCGCTGCTGGTTTGGGCGCCTACGTTGCGGGCACCGCTCAGACCTGTATCAGCGGCATGCTCATCAACTGATCATCATGACAATGCCGAAAGACGCCCGGTCCCTGTTCAGGGGCCGGGCGTTTTTTTTGACCTCCGGGCAGCGCGGGTTTTCTGTTTGGCAGTTTGCCGCCGCCTGTGCCGTCGGCGGGGNGTTGATGATGGTGGTGGTGCGGGGGGCCGGGGTGATTGATCCTTTGCGGGCGATGGTCACCGTGCAACAGCTTCACAGTCTGGATGCCGCCCTGCGCACGTTCCAGGACCGGTACCGCGCGTTGCCCGGCGATGGGCCGGACCTCCACCGCCTGCTCACCCGGCCGCCAGCGCGGTTTTATACCTCTGCCGGGTTCGTGGACCTGACCGGAAACGGCCGCATCGACGGCGATTTCCTTGACCCCCTTAGCCCCACTGGCGAGCAGTACATGGCGTGGCGCGACCTGCGCACCGCCGGCCTTTGGCCCGGCGACGCCGGGTTCATCGGCCTCGCCGCCATGCCCGAAAACCTGTTCGGCGGCGTGATGGGATTCGCCGCCGCCAACCTGGGGCTCGACGCCGTGGTGTGCCTGACCGCCGTCCCCGGCCCGGCTGCCCGCGCCCTGGACGAGCGCCTCGACGACGGCGTCATCGCCACCGGGACCGTGCGCGCCCGCATCCGCCAGCGTGACCCCGAGCTGCAAAACACCTATCCCACCCCCGACTCCACCCCCTACACCAGCGAGGTCACCTACCTCGTCTGCCGCCAGTGGCAACGGTAGTTTTGAGAAGAAAGAAGCGGGCTCTGCCCGCACCCGCCAGGAGACTCAGTCTCCTGGCGGGTGTTTGGACGGAGTAAAGCCGCGCGCAGCGCAGGCGCGTTCATGGGGTCCAAGGGCCGTTCGGCCCTTGGCGGGTGCGGGCAGAGCCCGTCCTTTCTTTTACAGCCCGTCCTCCCCTCTCAATCCGCCACCCCCTCCTGAAACACTTGATCGAGGCGGTCTTCATACGGCGCGACGGTTTCGGCCAGGGGGCTTTCGGCGACCTGGGGGCCGAGGCGGCGTTCCAGTTCGTCCAGGGTCTGCTGGCGGGTGGTGTCGTCGATGTTGGGGTTGTTGATGATCGCTTGGCGCATGGCCTCGAACTCGTTCTCGGCGCCGGGCATGTCGTACAGGCGGCCGGCCTTGAGCGCCACATAGCCATCGGTCACGCCGTGCAGGGCGGCCATCCATTCGGTGGGGGAAAAGCCGTGCTCGCGGATGATGGCGGCGGTCTGATTGGCCTCGGCGCTGTCAGGCTGTGGCTCGGAACCTTCGCGCAGCAGCCCGGCGTCGTTGAGGGCCTCCAGGGCCTGAACCGTGCGGCTGGCCTCGGTGTCGTCCAGTTGAACCGGCTGGGCGTGAACGGGCCCGGCAATCAGGACGGCGGCCAGGACCAGGGCGGCGCCGCGTGTGATGAGTGCTATCATTCAACCGTGTCCTTCCGCTGCATACCGGAAGCAACGACTCGCGGCGGCCCGATGGCGGCGGCGCATGCGGGGTATGTCAGCCCAACCAGCGGTCAATCAGCAGCCGGGCCACCGAGTCGGCGCGGGGCAGGGCGGGGCCGGCGCCGGCACCGGGGCCGACACTGGGATCACCGACCTCGCGGAAGGTGGCGACCTCGGTGCGGCCGTACCACGCGGCGTGGGCGAGTTCGGTGCGGTCCACGGTGATTTCGGTGACGGTCGCGCGGGCGGTGAAGGCCAGCATCAGCGAGCCGGGAAACGGCCATGGCTGGCTCGCCACGTAAGACACACTGTGGGGGTCCACGATGACGGCGGTTTCCTCGGCCACCTCGCGGGCGACGGCCTGCTCCAGGGTTTCGCCGTGCTCGACGAACCCGGCCAGGGTGGTCAGCATCCCTTCGGGCATCCGCTCGGCCCGGCCCAGCAGCGCCCGCCCGGCCGGGTCGGTCACCAGCATGATGACCGCCGGGTCAAGGCGCGGAAAGTGGCGCCGCCCACAGCCCTCATAGGTGCAGGCCCGCACATGGCCGCCCTCCTCGGCCCGCGTCTCGGACCCGCAGGCGCCGCAAAACCGATGGCCGCGATGCCAGCCGAGCACCCCGCGCGCGGTGCCCAGAACGCAGGCATCGTCCCGGCTCAGGACCGGGGCGACGGCCCGCAGGTCGTGCCAGGAGCCGCCGACCTCAGGGGGTGTTTCGGCGGCGGAAACATCGACGGCAAACCATGGCGCCCCCGCGACCAGACCCAGGAACACCGCCTCGGCCGGATCGGCGTCGGTCAGGAACAGCGGCGCGAACGCCGCACTCACCGGATGCTGGTTGCGCCACACCGGCACGATGCGCCGCCGGGCGTCGGCCCAGGCAGCCGCCAGGGCGGCCGGGTCGCGGCGCAGATGATGGGCCCGGTCGAGGGTGTCGGCGGTATAGGCGGTCACGGGCGAAGACACGATCACGGGCGAAGACTCCGGCAGGCGCGGCGAATGATATAGACGGTGTGCGGCCCCAATGTCTCGGCCCGCCAGCGGTCACACAGGGCCTCGACCCACGGGCCATGGGTCTTGGAGGCGTCGTTAAGCCAGTTGGCAACCGAATCCTGAACATAGCGGCTGGGGTCGGCCCGCAGCGGTTCCAGAAGGACGAGGCCCGGCGCCGGGTCGGCCTTGAGGGACGGCAGGTGGCTGCACCACACGCCGCGCGGCCGGGTGATCTCGACGGCAAAGCGCCGCAGATTGGGCGCCGCCTCCGCTGTCCAGGGCCGCAGCAGGGCAAACGCCTGGGGCACATCGGCCGCGACATGGGGCCGCAGGGCCAGCCACGCCCACTCGCGCACCGCAAAATGGGGATCATCGGCCAGGGGGCGCACCTGCTCAATGCGCGCGGCCAAGGGGATGCCGGGGTCGGCACAGGCGGCATAGGCGGCCCAGCCCCGCACGATATCCGAGCGATGCGCCACGCAGGCGGCGACCGCCTCGGCCGCGCCAAGCTCCTGGCGCACCACGGCCGCCGCCTGGGCCATGCGCCGGGTGACGCCGGCCGTGCAGTCGATCCCCGCGCCGGACAGGCCGGGAAAGGCCGCCTCCAGCAGGCCCGCAAAGTCCACAGCCAACGTCTCGGCCAAGGTGCGCGTCGCCGTGCGCCCGGCCTGAAGATCGGCCAGAACGGCCGGTGGCACATCGGCGATGCGGGTCGCCCCCCTGATTGTCCCCGTGGTGGTCATGACGAAATTCCTTCAGTGACGGACGCTTGCAGCATAGCCGGTGCAATCGGCCCTTGCCACGGCGGGGCTTAGGCCTGATATAGTGTCCCCGGAAGGCCGGCGGTGGACGGAGTCCTCGCCAACCGGGTCAGGTCCGGAAGGAAGCAGCCCTAACGAGTTTCGCTCCGGGTCGCCGTCCGGTCTTCCACCTCCTCCACTACAGTCGACGGCGATGAGCGAACCGACCAAACCCGAGAGCGGCCCCGCCGAGTACCGGGTTCTGGCCCGCAAGTACCGTCCCGCCGACTTTTCCACCCTCATCGGACAGCAGGCGCTGGTCCGTACGCTGTCCAACGCCATCGCGTCGGGGCGCCTCGCCCAGGCCTATGTGCTGACCGGCGTGCGCGGGGTGGGCAAGACGACCACCGCCCGCATCATCGCCCGCGCCCTCAACTGCATCGGCCCCGACGGCACCGGCGGCCCGACCGTGGACCCCTGCGGCGTGTGCGAGCACTGCCGGGCGATTGCCGAGGACCGCCACGTCGATGTGATGGAGATGGACGCCGCCAGCCGCACCGGCGTCGGCGACATCCGCGAGCTGCTGGAAAGCGTACGCTACCGTCCGACCTCGGCGCGCTACAAGATCTACATCGTCGACGAAGTCCACATGCTGTCCACGGCGGCGTTCAACGCGCTGCTCAAGACGCTTGAGGAACCGCCCGAGCATGTGAAGTTCATCTTCGCCACCACCGAAATCCGCAAGGTTCCGGTCACGGTGCTGTCGCGCTGCCAGCGGTTCGACCTGCGCCGGGTGGATGCTGAAACCCTGTCCGACCACTTCCGCCGCATCGCCGAAACCGAACGGGTCGTGGTCGAGGACGGCGCCCTCACGCTGCTCGCCCGCGCCGCCGATGGGTCGGTGCGTGACGGGCTGTCGCTGCTCGATCAGGCCATCGCCCACAGTGGCGGCCCCGGTGGCAGCACGGTCACCGAAATCCAGGTCCGCGACATGCTCGGGCTGGCCGACCGCGCCCTGGTGTTCGACCTGTTCGACGCCGTGATGAAGGGCGACGTGGCAACCGCCCTGACCATCCTGGGCGAGCAGTACACGGCCGGGGCCGACCCGGTGGTGGTGCTCAACGACATGTTGGAACTGACCCACTGGCTGACCCGCCTCAAGGTCACGCCCGAGTCGGTCACCGACCCCATGGCCGCCGAAACCGAACGGGTGCGCGGCCGGGACATGGCCAACCGCCTGTCGGTCGCCGTGCTGACCCGGACGTGGCAGATGCTGCTCAAGGCGGTCGGCGAGGCGCGCGCCGCGACCAGCCCGTTGCAGGCCGTGGAGATGGCGCTTATCCGGCTTACGTACGCCGCCGATCTGCCCAGCCCCGCCGATGCCGTGGCCCAGGTGCGCAAGGCCGGCGGCGCCGCTCCGGTGCAGGGCGCGGCCCCGGCAGGTGGCGGTGGTTCTGGCGTGTCGGCCCAAGGTCCGGCCGCCCCGCCGCCCGGCCCCCTGCACGGCCCCACCGCCATGGCGGCCAGCGGCGGCGGCGGGTCGGTCCATCCGATGACGCGCGGGCAGACCGAGGTTCCGCCGTGGGAAGCCCAGGCGCCCGCCCCTGAGACTCCACGCGGCGAGCCGGCCCCGCCGACCTTCGAGAAACTCATCGCCCTGTTCATGGCCAAGCGCGAGGCGGTGCTTGGCGTGCAGCTTGAGCGCAACGTCCATCTGGTGCGCTACGATCCGTCCAACGCCCGCCTGGAGTTCCGCCCCGCCGCCGGGGCCGACAAGGATCTCGGCGGCCGGGTCGGCAAGTGCCTGGAGACATGGACCGCCCGGCGCTGGGGCGTGTTGATCTCCAACGAGCCCGGCGACCCGACGGTGTTCGAAAAGACCCTGACCGGCGCCCAGGCCAACCCCCTGGTGCAGGCCGTGATGGCGGCCTTCCCGAACGCCAGCATCGGCGTTATTCGCGACCTTGCACCCAGCGACGGCGGCACCGGGGCCGCGCCGCTCGAAGAGGCTCCGGTGGTGGAGCCCGACGACGATTTCAACGGAGACGACGACCTATGAAGAACCTCGGGAACATGATGAAGCAGGCCCAGCAGATGCAGGCCAAGATGCAGGAAATGCAGGCCCGCCTGAACGACATGGAAGTCACCGGCGCGTCCGGCGGCGGTATGGTCCAGGTGACGCTGAACGGCAAGGGCGACATGCGCAAGCTGACCATCGACCCCACCGTGGTCGATCCCGAGGACAAGGAGATGCTTGAGGATCTGGTGGTCGCCGCCCACAACGACGCCAAGGCCAAGATCGAAGTCGTCATGCAGGACGAAATGGCCAAGGTCACCGGCGGCCTCAACCTGCCGCCCGGCATGAAGTTCCCCTTCTAAGGCATCGCGCACCGTGGCCGGACCCGAGATCGAACGCCTGATGCACATTCTGGCCCGCCTGCCGGGCCTGGGTCCGCGTTCGGCCCGGCGCGCCGCGCTGCACCTGATCAAGCGCCGGGAAACCGCGCTTGATCCGCTGCTGGCCGCGCTGGGCGAAGTGCAGGCCAAGGTGCGGGTGTGTTCAACCTGCGGCAGCGTGGACACCCAGGACCCCTGCGCGGTGTGCGCCGATGTCCGCCGCGACCCGTCAGTCCTGTGCGTGGTCGAGGATGTCGATGACTTGTGGGCACTGGAGCGCACCAACGCCTTTCCGGGGCGCTACCATGTGCTGGGCGGGGTGCTGTCGGCCCTGGATGGTGTGGGTCCGCAAGACCTCAACCTCGGCCGGCTGGCCACCCGCGCCGCCGACCCGGCGGTCAAGGAAGTGATCCTGGCGCTATCGGCCACCGTCGATGGGCAGACCACCGCCCACTACATCGCCGACCACCTCAAGGACTGCGGCGTGACCGTCTCGGGCCTCGCCCACGGCGTGCCGGTGGGGGGTGAACTGGATTACCTGGATGACGGAACCCTGTCCCAAGCCCTGCGCGCCCGGCGGCCGGTATAAGGGAAGGAAAGCGGGGAGGCACAGAGAGTATGGACTCTGTGGTAAATCCCTTTACTTCCCGTCCGGCGCGCCGGGGTTTTTATCCGCTGGCGGGGTCCGCATGACACGGCGGACGGCCAAAAAGGCCACCACCTTCAGGGCGATCAAAAAGGCCACGCCGGCGAGAACGGCAGCCAGCAGGACGGGATCGGAAAACAGCGCCACCGGCGTCTCCTGTGTCAGAAAATGGGTTCGACCACGTCCACGTTGTGGCTTGTGACCATGATGGAGGGCACCACGACCTCGCGCTCGACCGGTTCGCCACGCAGCAGGCGCAGGGCGGCGGCGGCCCCCTCGGCTCCACAGGGGGGATAGGTGAATGATGCCACCTGTTCGCCGCGCCGGATGGCCTCGCGCGCCTCGGTGATGTAGTCGATGCCGACGATGGGAAGGCCGGGGGGCCGGCCGGCCTTCTTCAGGGCCAGCCGCGCCCCGGTCGCCATGCTGTCGCTTTGGGCAAAGATGGCGTCAAAGGCCAAGCCCTCGGCCAGGGCGCCCGCGACCACCCGGATGGCGTCGGCGCGCAGGTAGTTGGCCGGTCGGAGGGCGGCCACCGACACTGCCGGGTAATGCTCCAGTTCCTCAAGGAACCCCTCGGTGCGGGCGATCGTGGTCGAGGCTCCGGGCAGCCCCTGGAGGATGAGGATGCACCCCTGACCGGCGAGGCTCGCGGCCAGCACGCGGGCCGCCTTAAGGGCGATGCCGGAGTCGTCGGGGCCGATAAAGGTGGCGTAGTCCTCGCCCACCATGCGGCGGGTCAGCAACACCACACCGACCCCGGCGCGGTGGGCGCGCGCGATGGCCGGCGACACCACGCCGGGGTTGGCCGGGCTGGTGATGAGGACGTCGATGCCCGAGGCCAGCAGCCTGTCGATATCAAGCACCTGCTGGGTGGCGCTGCCGCGCGCATCGGTGTGGATGAAGCGGACCTCGGGCGCGGCGGCGGCCAGCGCGCGCGCCACGCTGTGGACCTGGAAGGCCCGCCAGTCGTTGGCCATGTGGTCTTGGGCGAACGCCACCACGCCACCGGCCGTCCCCGCCGCAACGCTCCCCCGTCCCGGCAGAACGCCCGGTAAAACAGCGGCAAGCCCGGCCGCCCCGGCCAGGGCGGTGAACCGACGGCGCGAGACCATGACCCCTCTCCTGGTGCGGCTTTCTGTATTGCCCGCATGGTCGATCCAATTGGCCCCGGATGCAACGGGCAACAGGCCTGCCTCCCGCCATGCCACCCGCCATCCATCGTTGGCCGCTGGCGGGTGGCATGCTAAGGTCCGCGCCGCCCCATTCCCCGTTACCCCGTCCCCCGTGCAGGATCCCGTCCTTGAGCCCGCCCCCGGCCAACCTTCATTCCACCCGCCAACTGAGCAAGCGCCTGTTCAACGAAGCGGTGCGCCCTTATGGGGGGCGGATTGCCGCGGCGGTGCTGTTCATGGCCCTTGCGGCGGGCGCGCAGGGCATGACCGCCTGGCTCATGGAGCCGGTGGTGGACCGCGTGTTCACGGCCAAAAACAGCGCCATGCTGTGGCCCATCGCCGCTGCCGTGCTGCTGACCTTCGCGGTCAAGGGCGGGTCGGAGTTCGCGCAGTCCACGCTGATGAGCCAGGTCGGCCTGCGCATCATCGCCGACCTGCAAAAACGCCTGTTCGCCCACCTGATGACCCTGGACGCCGGGTTCTTTGGCGCCACCCGGTCGGGCACCCTGGTGTCGCGCTTCATGGTCGATGTCAACATGATGCGGATGGCCGTCTCCAGCGCCATCACCAGCATCGGCAAGGACACCTTGACCGTGGTCGCCCTGGTCGGGGTGATGTTCTATCAGGACTGGATGCTGGCCTCGGTCGCCTTTTTCGTGTTCCCGGTGGCGATCTATCCCATTGCCCGGCTGGGCAAGCGCATGCGCAAGGTGACGGTCAACACCCAGGAACAGATGGGCGCCTTCAACACCGTTCTGGAGCAGAGTTTCCAGGGCATTCGCATGGTCAAGGCCTATGGCCTGGAAGGCCTGGAGCAGCGCAAGGTCGCGACCTTGACCGAGGTCATCTACACGCTGACCCTGAAGTCGGCCGTCACCCGCGCCATGTCCTCGCCGGTCATGGAAACCTTGGGCGGCGTGGCGGTGACCATCGTCATCGTCTATGGCGGCTATCGGGTGATCGCCGACGAGACCACCACCGGGTCGTTCTTCTCGTTCATCACCGCGTTGTTGATGGCTTATCAGCCGATGAAGGCGCTGGCCAAGCTCAACGCCTCGCTTCAGGAAGGGCTGGCCGGGGCGCAGCGCCTGTTTGACCTGCTCGACCGCCGCTCGGCCATCGAGGAAAAGCCCGACGCGGCACCCCTGCGCATCACCGGCGGCGCCGTGCGGCTGGAGGATGTCACCTTCGCCTACGAGCCGACCGCGCCGGCCCTGCGCGGCCTGACCCTGGACATTCCGGCCGGTAAGACGGTGGCCCTGGTCGGTCCGTCGGGGGCCGGCAAGTCCACCATCATGAACCTCATCCCGCGCTTCCACGACGTCGATAACGGCACCGTGGGCATCGACGGCCAGGATGTGCGCGATGTCNCCCTGGGGTCGCTGTGCGCCGCTGTCGCCCTGGTCAGCCAGGAAGTGGTGCTGTTCGACGACACCGTGCGCGCCAACATCGGTTATGGCCGCGCCGATGCCACCGACGAGGACATTCAAGAGGCCGCCCGCATGGCGGCGGCGCACGACTTCATCATGGCCTTGCCCAATGGGTATGACACCCTGGTCGGGGAGCGCGGCATGACCCTGTCGGGCGGCCAGCGCCAACGTCTGGCCATCGCGCGGGCGATGCTCAAGAACGCCCCCATCCTGCTGCTTGACGAGGCGACCAGCGCGCTGGACACCGACTCCGAACGGCAGGTGCAGACCGCCCTGGAGACGCTGATGCGCGGGCGCACCTCGCTGGTCATCGCGCACCGCCTGTCCACCGTGGTCAACGCCGACGTCATCCATGTGCTGGACGGTGGGTGCCTGATCGAAAGCGGCAGCCATGCGGAATTGCTGGCCCGCAACGGCGCCTATGCCCGGCTGTATGCCTTGCAGTTCGCGGCCGACGCGGCCCGCGTGGGCATGGCGCATCCGGGCACCGTCGGATAGGCCGGGCGATGCTCAAGCGGCTCCTCAAGCGGATCCTCAAGAGCGACGTGGTGCGCGCCGCCGCCTGCTGGCTGGGCGCCCAGTACATCCGCCTGGTGTGGGCAACCGGGCGGTGGCACGTCGAGGGCGGCGACATCCCACGCGCCTACTGGAACAGCGGACAGCCGTTCATCCTGGCCTTCTGGCACGGCCACCTCCTGATGATGCCCAAGATCTGGGATCCGTCCAAGCCCCTGCACATGCTGATATCCCAGCATCGCGACGGGCAATTGATCAGCCGCGTGATCGGCTATTTCGGACTGGGTACGGCGGCTGGAAGTTCGACCCGTGGCGGGTCGGCCGCCCTGCGCCAGATGCTTAAGGCGCTGAAGGCCGGGGAGTGCGTGGGCATCACCCCGGACGGCCCGCGCGGCCCGCGCATGCGCGCCACGCCCGGCATCGTCACGATCGCCCGCGTGGCCGGCGTGCCCATCATCCCGTGCGCGATTTCCAGTACGCCACGCAAGCAACTGAACTCGTGGGACCGCTTCCAGGTCGCCCTGCCGTTTGGCCGTGGGGCGGTTGCTTGGGGCCAACCCATCGTCGTGGAAAAGGATGCCGACCTGGAGGCTGCCCGCCTTGAGGTTGAGGCCGCCATGATCGCCCTGGCCCACGCCGCCGAGGCCGCCGTCGGCCATCCGCCGACCGCCCCGGCGGCCTCCAATTCGCCGCCGGGCCCGCCGCCTGAAAAGAAGAAAACGCCATGATGGCCGCGCTGTACCGTGTGCTGACCACGCTGGCCGGGCCGGGCGTCGATCGCCTGCTGGCCCGCCGCCTCAAGCGCGGCAAGGAACATCCCGAGCGGATTTCCGAACGGCGGGGCTGCCCCGGCCAAGCGCGTCCCGAGGGGCCTTTGGTGTGGATCCACGGCGCCAGCGTCGGCGAGGCGCTGTCCGTCCTGCCCCTGATCGAACGCCTGCTGGCCGAGCGGCCGACCCTGCATGTCCTGCTGACCACCGGCACGGTGACCTCGGCCGCGCTGATGGCCGACCGCCTGCCACCGCGGGCCCTCCACCAGTTCGTGCCGGTGGACCGCCTGCCGTGGGTGCGGAAGTTCCTGGACCACTGGCGGCCCGACCTCGCCTTGTGGATGGAAAGCGAGTTCTGGCCCAATCTGGTGCTGGAAACCCAGAAGCGCGGCGTGCCCATGGTGCTCGTGAACGGGCGCATTTCCGAACGCTCGTTTAAGGCGTGGCAGCGGCTGCCCAGCCTGATCGCCACGGTGCTGCGCGGCTTCACCCTGGCGCTGGGCCAGACCGAGGGCGACCGCGCGCGGTTGCAGGCCCTGGGCGCCCCGGTCACCGCCTTTGTCGGCAACATCAAGTTTTCCGCCCCGCCCCTGCCGGCCGATCCCAAAGCCCTGGAGCCCTTGCACGCCGCCATAGGTGCCCGGCCGGTGTGGCTGGCCGCCTCCACCCACGCCGGGGAGGAATCCATCGCCTGGCAGGTGCACCGCCGCGCCGCGCTGGCCCACCCCCGGCTGCTGACCATCGTGGTGCCGCGCCATGCCGAACGCGGCCCGGCCGTGGTGTCCGAGCTTGAGGCCGCTGGCGCCAAGGTGGTGCGGCGGTCGCCCGGTGCCCTGCCCGACGTAGCGACGGACGTCTACGTGGCCGACACCATGGGCGAGATGGGTCTGTTTTTTCGCCTCGCCCCGGTGGTGTTTGTCGGCAAGTCGCTGTGCGGCGGCGGCGGCCAGAACCCGCTGGAGCCGGGCCGCGTCGGCTGTGCGGTGCTGTTCGGGCCGCGCATGGCCAACTTCGCCGACATCGCCCACCGCATGGTCGAGGCCGGCGCCGCCCGTCAGGTCAGCGACGCGGGCGAGTTGTCCGAAACGGTATCCGCCCTGCTGGCCGATCCGGCGGCCCGCCAAGCCCTGGGCACGGCGGCCGAGACGTTCGGGGGTGGCGAGGCCGAAGCGCTCGACCGCGTGCTGGACAAGCTGACGCCGCTGCTTGATGGCCTGGATCACGCGGAGGCCGACCGTGCGCGCGCCTGAGTTCTGGCAGTCCGGCGGCCCGCTGGCCCGTATCCTGGAGCCGTTCGGCCTGCTCTATGGCGCCGTCACGCTGTGGCGCTTGCGCCACGGGCGTCCGGCGCGGGTCGCTGTGCCGGTCGTCTGCGTCGGCAACGTGGTGGCCGGCGGGGTCGGCAAGACGCCGGTGGTGCTTGACCTGCTGGCCCGCCTGCCCGGTGCCCACGCCCTGCTGCGCGGCTACGGCGGCAGCGAGCGCGGCCCCCTGCGCGTCGAGGCGGCGCGCCATGACTTTGAAGCGGTCGGTGACGAGGCCCTGCTGCTGGCCGACCGCGCCCCGACCTGGGTGGCGCGCGACCGGGCGGCGGGTGCGGCCTGTGCCGCTAGCGCCGGGGCCTCGGCCGTGGTCATGGACGACGGGTATCAGAACCCCAGCATCGCCAAGGACCTGTCGCTGGTCGTGGTGGACGGTGTGGCCGGTTTTGGCAACCGCCGCATCATTCCGGCCGGGCCATTGCGCGAACCCCTGGCCGGCGCCTTCGCCCGCGCCGACGCCGTGGTCCTGATGGGGCCGGACGAGGCCGGCGTGGTGCGCCGTCTGGAGCGCCTGGGCTACGGGCACCTGCCGGTGCTGCGCGCCGCCCTGGTGCCCGGCGCCGAAGCCGCCCGCATGGCCGGACGCAAGGTGGTGGCGTTTGCCGGCATCGGCCGTCCGGCCAAGTTCTTTGGCGCCCTGCGGGAGTTGGGCGCGCAGGTGGTGGCGACGCACCCGTTTGCCGACCACTATCCCTACGCCCCGGCCGATATCCAGCCGATCCTCGACGAGGCGTTTCAGCTTGGCGCGACTCCGGTGACCACGGCCAAGGACGCCGTGCGTTTGCCGCTCGACCAGCGCCAGCAGGTGGACGTTCTGGGCGTATCGGTGGCGTGGGAGGACGAGGCGGCGCTCGAGTCGCTGCTGGCCCGCGTGCGCAACAGGCTCACTGCGGGAGCGTCCGATGGCCGCTGAGACACCGCGCCTCGTCCATTACCTCCAGGTCGTCGCCGTGCTGCCGGTGTGGGGCCTGTTCCGGGTCCTGCCGGTCGGTGCTGCCTCAGCCCTCGGCTCGGCCCTGCTGCGCGCGGTCGGGCCGCTGACCAAGCCGCACCGCATCGCGGCCGACAACCTGCGCCATGCCTTTCCCGAGAAATCCGAGGCCGAGATCAAGGTCATCCTGCGCGGCATGTGGGACAACCTCGGCCGCAACGTCGGTGAAATGCCCCACCTCGCGGCCATCGCCGACCCGCGCAACGGCCGCGTCGAGGTGGTCGGCGCCGAGCATCTGGCGGCGGCCCGCGACGACGGCAAGCCCGGCCTGTTTGTCGGCGGCCATTTTGCCAATTGGGAACTGATGCCGTTCACCTTCAAGCACGCCCGCATGACCATGCACGTGTTCTACCGCGCGCCCAACAACCCGCTGGTCGATGCGCTGTTCCGCAAGGTCCATGCCGGGGGCGGCGGCGAGCTGCTGCCCAAGGGCCGCGACGGGGCAAGGCGCGGCCTGGAACTGCTGCGCGCCGGGGAACACCTGGGCGTCCTGGCCGACCAGAAGATGAACGACGGCATCGCGGTGCCGTTCTTTGGCCGCGACGCCATGACCGCCCCGGCCCTGGCCCAGATGGCCGTCAAGTTCGACGCTCCGGTCATCCCCATGGTCATCGTGCGCACCGGCGGCTGCCACTTCCGCGTCATCGCCGAGCCGCCCCTGCCGATGGTCCGCACCGCCGACGGCAAAGCCGACCTTCAGGCCTCCATGCGCATGGTCAACGGCCGCCTGGAAGCGTGGATTCGGGAGCACCCGGAACAGTGGCTGTGGGTTCACCGCCGGTGGCCGAAGGACTGAGGGGTGGTAGATTATTCTTCCACCGGAAAAAGGCGGGCTGCCGCCCGTACCCACTCGGGGTAAACCCCGAACCCCTTTTGTTTCTTCAAGAAGAAACAAGGAGGTCTGGAGCTTGCTCCAGATGGGTTCGGGCGATAGCCCGTCCGCGCAAGCGGACTGTTATACGCCGGATGATTCTACTGCATCGCCGGGCACATTCCGCCCCCGCAACCACCCGTGCCGCAGGCCGGGGCCGGGTCGGAGGTGGTGCCGACGGTGCCGCCGCTGCCGGCCAGACGGGGAGCCATGATCGCCTTGGACACCTCGACGCCGCCGCACTTGGGGCAGGCCAGGGTGGCGCCGTCTTTTTGGACGTCGTAGTCGGCCATGGTGTCGAACCACTGGTCGAATTCATGGTCGCAGGTGCAGACGAGGCGGTAGCGGATCATGGTCGGGAATCCTGTCTCAAACAGCGGGAGGGCGATGTATAGCGCGCCGCTTGTGGTTCGCCAAGATTGCGCTGCCGGGATGCGCGGGTGTTTCGGGCCTGTTGCGGCCTTTCGCGTGGTGTCCTATATACGTCGCCATCGCTCGTGTCATGGTTCGACGCGGGCCACCCGAAAACGAGTATATCGAACAGTTTTTCATGACAACCTGAGGGGATTTCCCGGGTGCCTGAACGGGTCTTGGAAGTCTGCCGCAACACGAGGTGAGGGACATGAGCAAGGTCATCGGCATCGACCTGGGCACGACCAATTCGTGCGTCGCCGTGATGGAGGGCAAGGACGCCCGCGTCATCGAGAACGCCGAGGGCGCGCGGACCACGCCGTCCATGGTGGCGTTCGCCGAAAACGGTGAAAAGCTGGTGGGCCAGCCGGCCAAGCGCCAGGCGGTCACCAACCCCGAGAACACCCTGTTCGCCATCAAGCGCCTGATCGGGCGCCGCTTCTCCGATCCCACGGCCAAAAAGGACCAGGACCTTGTGGCCTACAAGATCGTCGAGGGCGACAATGGCGATGCCTGGGTCGCGGCGCGCGGCGAAAAGTATGCGCCCAGCCAGATCTCGGCCATGATCCTTCAAAAGATGAAGGAAACCGCCGAAGCCTATCTTGGTGAAACCGTCACCCAGGCGGTCATCACGGTTCCGGCCTACTTCAACGACAGCCAGCGTCAGGCCACCAAGGACGCCGGCAAGATCGCCGGCCTGGAAGTGCTGCGCATCATCAACGAGCCGACCGCGGCCGCGCTCGCCTATGGCCTGGACAAGAAGAACACCGGCACCATCGCGGTCTATGACCTGGGCGGCGGCACCTTCGACGTGTCGATCCTTGAGATCGGCGACGGCGTGTTCGAGGTGAAGTCCACCAACGGCGACACCTTCCTCGGTGGTGAGGACTTCGACGCCCGCATCATCGATTACCTTGCCGACGAGTTCAAAAAGGACCAGGGCATCAACCTGCGCGGTGACCGCCTGGCCCTTCAGCGCCTCAAGGAAGCCGCCGAGAAGGCCAAGATCGAGCTGTCCTCGGCCAAGGAAACCGACGTCAACCTGCCGTTCATCACGGCCGACCAGAACGGCCCGAAGCACCTTAACGTCAAGCTGACCCGCGCCAAGCTCGAAGCCCTGGTCGATGACCTGATCGAACGCACCATCCAGCCTTGCGCCAAGGCGCTCAAGGATGCCGGCGTGACGGCGGGCGAAATCGACGAGGNCATCCTGGTCGGCGGCATGACCCGCATGCCCAAGGTCCAGGCCCGCGTGAAGGAATTCTTCGGCCGCGAGCCCCACAAGGGCGTCAACCCCGATGAAGTCGTTGCGCTCGGCGCGGCCATCCAGGGCGGCGTGCTCAAGGGCGAGGTCAAGGACGTCCTGCTCCTCGACGTCACCCCGCTGAGCCTGGGCATCGAAACCCTGGGCGGCGTGTTCACCCGCCTGATCGACCGCAACACCACCATCCCGACCCGCAAGTCCCAGGTCTTCTCGACCGCCGAGGACAGCCAGACGGCGGTAACCATCCGCGTGTTCCAGGGCGAACGCGAAATGGCCGCCGACAACAAGATGCTCGGCCAGTTCGATCTGGTGGGCATCCCCTCGGCACCGCGCGGCATGCCGCAGATCGAGGTCACGTTCGACATCGACGCCAACGGCATCGTCAATGTGTCGGCCAAGGACAAGGCGACCGGCAAGGAACAGGCCATCCGCATCCAGGCCTCGGGCGGCCTGCACGATGACGACATCGAGCGCATGGTCAAGGAAGCCGAGCAGAACGCCGAGAGCGACAAGAAAAAGCGCGCCGCCGTCGAAGCCCGAAACCATGCGGACGGTCTGCTCCACCAGACCGAAAAGACCCTGTCCGAGCATTCGGACAAGATCACGCCCGAGGTCAAGGCCGAGGTCGAAGGCGACATCAAGGCCCTGCGCGAGGTCATGGACAGCGGCGACGCCGATACCATCAAGGCCAAGACCGATGCCCTGATGCAGTCGTCCATGAAGGTCGGCGAGGCCATGTACAAGGCCCAGCAGGAAGCCGGGGACGCTGGCGATGCCGGGGCCGCCGGGCCGGGTGCCGGAACCGGCGCCGGGGCTGGCAGTGACGAAACCGTGGTCGATGCCGACTTCGAAGAAGTCGACGAAAAGAAGGACCGCTAATCCTTCGGCCCGGACGAAATGGACCGCCCCACGGGCCAACCCCCGTTGGGGCGGTCGTTCTTATTGGACCTGACATATGAGCAAGCGGGACTACTACGAGGTTCTCGGGGTCACCAAGGGCGCCGACAAGGACGAACTGAAACGCGCCTATCGCAAGAAGGCGATGGAGTTCCATCCCGACCGCAATCCCGGAGACAAGGACGCCGAGACTTCCTTTAAGGAGGTCAACGAGGCTTACGAGGTTCTCAAGGACGACCAGAAGCGATCCGCCTACGACCGCTTTGGCCATGACGCCTTCGCCAATGGCGGCGGCAATGCCGGGGCCGGCGCGGGCGGGTTCGACTTCGGCGGCGGCTTTGCCGACATCTTTGAGGAGATGTTCGGCATGTCCGGCGGCCGGCGTGGTGGCGGCGGCAACGCCAACCTGCGCGGCTCCGACCTTCGTTTCGATATGGAAATCAGCCTGGAGGACGCCTTCGCCGGCAAGACGGCGACGGTCAGCATTCCCACCTCCGCCCCCTGCGAGCCGTGCAAGGGCACCGGCGGCAAGGGCGGCGCGGCCCCGGCGACCTGCGCGACGTGCGGCGGCGCCGGCCGGGTGCGCGCCCAGCAGGGCTTCTTCACCATCGAACGCACCTGCCCAAGCTGCCAGGGCCAGGGCAAGGTGATCAAGGACCCCTGTCCGTCCTGCCGGGGCACCGGCCGCCAGCGCAAGGACAAGACGCTGGAGGTCCGCATTCCGGCCGGGGTCGAGGATGGCACGCGCATCCGCCTGTCCGGCGAGGGCGAGGCCGGCTTGCGCGGCGGACAGGCCGGCGACCTGTACATCTTCCTCAATCTCAAGCCGCACCGCATGTTCCAGCGCGACGGCGCCAACATCTTCTGCAAGGTGCCGATCCCGATGACCACCGCCGCGCTGGGCGGCACGGTCGAGGTCCCCGCCATCGACGGCAGCCGCGCCCGTGTGACCATCCCCAAGGGCACGCAGACCGGCCACCAGTTCCGCCTCAAGGACAAGGGCATGTCCGTCCTGCGCTCCACCGCGCGCGGCGACATGTACATTCAGGCGACGGTCGAAACGCCGTCCAACCTGTCCAAGAAGCAGGAAGACCTCCTGCGCGAATTCGAGGAAGCCGGCAAAGGCCACGAGGAAAAACAAAGCCCCGAAAGCACCAGCTTCTTCAAACGCGTCAAGGAACTGTGGGAAGATTTGACCGAGTAGGATTTGGGGGAAGGGTGTGCGGGCAGAGCCGTGCGCAGCGCAGTCAATGCTGGCATCGTCTGCCTGCGGCGCAAGAAGGGCGCTGAACCCCTCATGGGATCAAAGGGCCGCTCGGCCCTTTGCGGGTGCGGGCAGCGCCCGCCTCTTCGCCTTAAGTTTAGCGTCCATGTCCTTCCCCTCCCATCTTGCGCCTCCCATCTTGCGCCTGGGGGCACCACGGGTCACACTTGACGGCGTATCAGTGGAACGCCAGGAAGGCCCATGCCCGGAAGTCCCATGAGCGAAGACCCGCCGCACGACCCCTTCATCCTGAGGACGCCCGAGGGCGATGACCGGCTGCGCAAGACCTGCGTGGACTGCGGGTTCATTCATTACGAGAACCCCAAGGTCATCGTGGGCGCAATCTGCACCTGGCAGGAAAGCCCCGACGCGCCCGAGCTGTTCCTGATGGCCCGCCGCGCCATCGAGCCGCGCTTGAGCTACTGGACCATGCCGGCCGGCTACATGGAACTCAACGAAACGACCGAGGCCGGGGCTGCCCGCGAAGTGTGGGAGGAAGCCCGTGCACGGGTCGAGATCGACGCTCTGCTCGGCCTCTACAACATCCCGCGCATCAATCAGGTGCATCTGATCTATCGCGCCCGGATGCGGACTGCCGCCCACGGTGCCGGCCCCGAAAGCATGGAAACCGCGCTGTTCACCTGGGACGACCTGCCGTGGCACGATTTGGCTTTCCCAACCGTCGCATGGGCACTGAAGGCCCACCGCGCCCTGCGCGGCCAGACCAATTTCGCCCCCCAGGGCGTGCCGCCCGAGGACATGGACCGGCCGCCGTTCGGCTGAGCGATGCTCTTTAGCCTCTTGACGTGGGCGCAGGCTGCGCCATTCTGCGCGGCATGACCGCTTTGCCCACAAACCGCATCGCCGCCCTGGACGTGTTCCAGGCCGTGCTGCGCGAACAGCGCCCCCTGGAAGACCAGGTGGAGCTGCGCACCCGATCCCTCGACCCCCGCGACCGGGGCTTCGTGCGCCTGGTGGTGGCCACGACGCTGCGCCGGTTGGGGCAGATCGACCGGGTCCTTGAACGCTGCCTGGATACGCCGCTGCCGCGCAAGCTGGCGCCGGTCAAGGATATCCTGCGCCTGGGCGCGGCGCAGTTGCTGTTTCTGGACACCCCCGCCCATGCCGTGGTCGACACTGCCGTCGAGATCACCAAGAAGGGCAAGTTCGGCCCCTATGCCGGCATGGTCAACGCCGTGCTGCGGCGCCTGTCGCGCGAGGGCAAGGAACTGGCCGCCGCCGTTGACGCACCGCGCCTGAACACGCCGCGCTGGCTGTGGCAGGATTGGGTGGCGACCTATGGCGAGGACACCACCCGCGCCATGGCCGAGGCCCATCTGGGCGAGGCGCCGCTCGACCTCACCCTGCGCCCCGGCGAGGACCCCACCGCCTGGGCCGAGCGCCTGGAAGCCGTGGTGCTGCCGACTGGCACCTTGCGCCGTGCCGCTGGCGGCAGCATTTCCGCCCTGCCCGGATTCGAGGAGGGCGCGTGGTGGGTCCAGGATGCCGCCGCCGCCCTGCCGGCCCGCCTGCTCGGCGACGTCAACGGGCTGCGGGTGGCCGACCTGTGCGCCGCGCCGGGGGGCAAGACCATGCAGCTTGCCGCCGCCGGGGCCACTGTGCTGGCCGTGGACCGCTCCGCCCGCCGCCTGCGTCGGGTGAGCGAGAACCTCGCCCGCCTGAACCTGTCGGCCGAGATCATCGACGCCGACGCCGTGACGTGGCGGCCGGACGGGCTGGTGGATGCGGNGTTGCTGGATGCGCCCTGTTCGGCCACCGGCACCATCCGCCGCCATCCCGACGTGCCGCGCCACAAGACCCCTAACGATGTCGAAAGCCTCGTCGCCACCCAGGCCGCGCTGCTCCAGTCCGCGGCCGAAATGGTCAAGCCGGGCGGGCTGGTGGTGTATTGCGTCTGCTCGCTCCAGGCCGCCGAAGGGCCGTTGCAGGTGGCCGCCGCGCTGGACATTGGTCTGCCGTTCGAGATCGTGCCGATCACGCCGGACGAAGTCGGCGGCCTCGGCGAACTGATCGCCCCCGACGGCGCCTTGCGCACCCTGCCGAGCCATCTGGCGGGCCAGGGCGGCCTGGACGGGTTCTACGCCGCCCGGCTGCGCAAGGTTTAGCCCATGGCCTCGGGCCGGACGACGGACGCGGTACGGCGTCCGCTCCTTTTGTTCGTCGTCACCGAGGACTGGTATTTCTGGTCCCACCGCCTGCCCATGGCCGAGGCGGCGCAGACCGCCGGATTCGACGTGGCCGTGGCGTGCCGGGTTGACGCCCACCGCGCCGCCATCGAGGGGCGCGGCATCCGTGTGATGCCCCTGACCCGCCTGCGCCGCAGTGGCCTCAATCCCCTGGCCGAGGGCCGCGCGGTGGTCGAACTGGTGGCCCTGTACCGCCGCGAACGCCCGGCCGTGGTCCACCATGTGGCCATGAAGCCGGTGGTCTACGGCGCCCTGGCGGCCCGCCTGACCGGAGTGCCGGGGGNGGTCAACGCCCTGGCCGGGCTGGGGTTCGTGTTCACCGCGCAATCGCTGAAGGCGCGCCTGCTGCGGCCAGTCCTGAGCGCGGCGTTCCGCCTGCTGCTTAACCAGCCCGGCAGCCGCCTGCTGGTCCAGAACGCCGACGACGCGGCCGCCTTTGCGCGGTTGGTGGCCCCCCGGCGCATTGTTCTGGTGCCGGGGTCGGGGGTGGACGTGACGGCCTTTGCCCCGACACCAGAACGAGCTGGCCCGCCCGTCGCCCTGTGCGTCGCCCGCCTGTTGTGGGACAAGGGCATCGGGGAACTGGTCGAGGCGGCCCGCCTGCTGCGGGATCGCGGCGTGCCGCTGGTGGTGCGCATTGCCGGCGACCGCGACCCGGCCAATCCGCGCTGCATCCCCGAGGCCACCCTGGACGCTTGGCGGGCCGAGGGCGTGGTAGAGCTTTTGGGCCGGCGCGACGACATCGCCGCCCTGACCGCCGTCGCCCACATCGCCGTCCTGCCGTCCTACCGCGAGGGGATGCCCAAGTCGCTGCTGGAGGCCGCCGCCTGTGGCCGTCCCCTGGTCACCACCGATGTTCCCGGCTGCCGCGCCCTGGTGCGCGACGGGGTCACCGGGCTGGTGGTGCCGGCGCGGGATGCCGGGGCCTTGGCCGATGCCCTCGCCCGGCTTGCCCAGGATGGCGCCCTGCGCCAGCGCCTGGGGGCCGAGGCACGGCGCGAGGCCGAGGAAATCTATTCCACCCAGGCCATTGGCCGGGCCATGGTCACGCTTTATCAGCAGGTCCTGCGGAGAGACGACCCATGACCCGCGTCCTGGTCACCGGCGCCAACGGCTTCGTGGGGCGGGCCACCGGAGCGGCCCTGGTCGCCGCCGGGCACGCCGTGCTGGGCGCTGTGCGGGGGAAGGCAGATTTGCCCGCTGGCGTCACCGCCGTTGCGGCCTCCGACCTTGGCCCTGAGGCCGACTGGCGCGCCGCCCTGGACGGAGTTGAGGCGGTCATCCACACCGCCGCCCGCGTCCATCAGGTACGCGAGACGGAGGCCGATCCCGAAGCCGCCTTTCATGCCGTCAACGCCGCTGGCACCCGGACCCTGGCCGAACAGGCCGCCGCCGCCGGGGTGCGGCGGTTCGTTTTCGTGTCGAGCATTAAGGTGGCCGGCGATGGCCGGGCCGACGGCCAGCCCTATCGCGACGATGATCCGCCCGCCCCGCCCGACGCCTATGGCCGGTCCAAGGCCGCCGCCGAGGCGGCGCTGGCCGAGATCGCCGCGCGCACCGGGCTGGAGGTGGTCATCGTGCGTCCGCCGCTGGTCCACGGGCCGGGCATCGGGGCCAATTTCGGCGCCCTGGTGCGGCTGGTGGCACGCGGGGTGCCGCTGCCCTTTGGGGCCATCGACAACCGGCGTAGTCTGGTCGGGGTGGACAATTTGGCCCACGCCCTGGTCCATGTGACGGACCACCCCGCCGCCGCCGGGCGGGTGCTGGTGGTGCGCGACGGCGAGGACGTTTCGACGCCTGAGCTGATTCGCCGTCTCGCCCGCGCCATGAACCGCCCGGCCCGCCTGATCGCCGTGCCACCGGGCCTGTTGCGCAGCGGCCTGAGGCTGCTCGGCCGGGGCGCCATGGCCGACCGTCTGCTGGGGTCTCTGTGGGTCGAGGATACGGCCTTGCGCAGCNCCCTGGGCTGGCAGCCGCCCCTGTCGCTGGACGACGGATTGCGCCGCGCGGTGGCGGCCTGTCGCCGGTGCTAAACCCGCACGTTCAATGACCTGACCACTGGAATAAGCGGGCTGCCGGTCCAGAGTGTTCCCTATGTACCCGGTCTGTACCGGGCGCGGGCGGCAGCCCGCCTTTCGTCGCCGCGCCTAAACCTACGCCCTCGGCTCCTGCTGCGTGATGCAGTGGATGTTGCCGCCACCGGCTGCGATGCCCAGGGACGGCACCAGGACCACCTGATGGTCGGGGAAGGCGGTGCGGAACACCGCTTCGGCCTCCCGGTCCATGGGGTCGTCGTAGGCCGGGACGATCACGCCGCCGTTGGCGATGTAGAAGTTGGCGTAGGACGTGGTGATGCGGCCGTGGGGGCTGTCGCGGCGCTGGGCGCACTGCGGCACGGTCAGGACCTCAAGCCCGGCCTCCTCAAGAATCGCCCGGTTCTCGGCCAGGGTGGCGGTGTTGGGGTCGGCCGGGTCAGACGACTCCAGGATCAGCACCCGGCCGGGGGCGACGAAGCTTGCCACCTCGTCCACATGGCCGTCCGTCTCGTCGTTCTCCAGACCGTCCTTCAGCCACACCACGCGGTCGATGCCCAGGTACGCGCCCAGCACCGCCTCGATGTCGGCGCGGGTCATGTGGGGGTTGCGGTTGGGGTTGAGCAGGCATTGCTCGGTGGTCAGGGCGGTGCCCTGGCCGTCCACGCTGATCGACCCACCCTCGAAGATCATCGGGCCGACAAAGCGCTGTGCCCCGGCCTCGGCCAGGATGCGGCGGGCCAGGGCGGCGTCGGCGGCGAAGTCGGTGTAATTCATGCCCCAGGCGTTGAAGCCCCAGTCCACCCCGGCCAGATCGCCCTTGCCGTCGGTCAGGAAGGTCGGCCCGGTGTCGCGGGTCCACGAATCGCTTAGCGGCGCTTCGATCACCGCCGCGTCATCGCCAAGTATCCGCCGGGCCTCGGCGGCGTGGTCGGGGCGGGCAACCATCACCACCGGCTCGAACCGGGCGATGGCACGGACGACGGTGGCATAGGCCCGGCGGGCCTCACTCAGGCCATCCGGCCACCATGCCGCATGGCACGGCCACGCCATCCAGCAGCGGCGATGGGGTGCCCATTCGGCGGGCATGGAAAAACCGGCGTCGCGTGGCGTCATCATTTGGCTCTGAAATCTCGGTCCCTGAAGCAATCGGGGGCAGAGTGGCGCGCCGGACGGTTCGGGGCAAGAGTTCAGTGAACCGCGTTGTCTTCCTCGCGGAAGAACTCGGCCATGGTCATGGGCAGGCCGCCGACCACCTTGGTCAGTGACGACACCGACGGGCTGACGCGGTTCTGCTCGATCAGCGAGATCGTCGAGTTGGTGACCCCGGCGCGTTTGGCCAGCGCCCTTTGGGACAACCCGTGCTGTTCACGCAAAAGGCGCAAACGGGTTCCCACGTCGAAGAGAATGGCTTCGGGCATCATCGCTTTCGACCTCCGTCTTTTGGCACCGCCCCCTCGGCTTGTCTAATTTTTCGAGCGTGTTACCGTTCATAAGAACCGACATCGTGGTCAGGAGTTCCCATGCTCATTGGCGTACCAACGGAAATCAAGACTCACGAGTACCGCGTCGGCCTGACCGCCGGCAGCGTGCGCGAGTTGATCCACCACGGCCACCGGGTGGTGGTTCAGGCCGGCGCCGGCCATGGCGTGGGGCTGGATGACGACGCCTATCGGGCGGCTGGGGCCGATGTCGTGGGCAGTGCGGCCGAGGTGTTCGCCGCCGCCGACATGATCGTCAAGGTCAAGGAACCCCAGCCCGCCGAGTATGGCCTGCTGCGCCGCGATCAGGTGTTGTTCACTTACCTGCATCTGGCCCCTGACCCGCGCCAGACCAAGGCCTTGCAGGAGGCCGGCTGCATCGCCATTGCCTATGAAACGGTGACCGACGCGCGCGGCGGCCTGCCCCTGCTGGCCCCCATGTCCGAGGTCGCCGGCCGCATGGCCGTGCAGGCCGGGGCGCATTGCCTGGAGAACGCAGCCGGCGGGCGCGGCGTGCTGATGGGCGGCGTGCCCGGCGTGCCCCCGGCCAAGGTGGTGGTGCTGGGTGGCGGCGTGGTCGGCACCAACGCGGTGCGCATGGCGCTTGGCTTGGGCGCCCAGGTGACGCTGATCGACAAGTCTTTGCCCCGCCTGCGCGAGCTGGATCAGGTTTTCGATGGTCGGGTGACCACCCTGTATTCGACCATGGACAACGTCGAGCGCGAAGTGCTCGACGCCGACGTGGTGATCGGCGCCGTGCTGATCCCCGGCGACGCGGCACCACGCCTCGTCACCGCCGAGATGGTGCGCGGCATGTTGCCGGGTGCCGTGCTGGTGGATGTGTCCATCGACCAGGGTGGCTGTTTCGAGACCAGCCGGCCGACCACCCATGCCGATCCGACCTACAGGGTCGATGGCGTGGTGCATTACTGCGTCGCCAACATGCCGGGCGCGGTGGCGCGGACCTCGGCCTTTGCGCTTAACAACGCGACGCTGCCCTATGTGCTGGCCCTGGCCGACATGGGGTGGAAAGCCGCCCTGGCCGCCGACCCGCACCTGCGCAACGGCCTGAACGTGGTTGACGGCAAGCTCACTCACGCCGGCGTTGCCCACGCCCTGGGCGCCCCGTTCCACGACCCGGCGGCGCTGGTCGGAGCATAAGTCGTGCGCTGCATCGTCAACCCGGCGCAGGACGGCCACAGCGGCGGCCTGGAGTTCAACGAAGGCCGTCTGGTGCCCTGCCACGAAAGCCCCGAGCGCGCCGCCATGGTGCGCGACGCCTTCCGCGCCGCCAATCTGGGGCCGGAGGAACCGGCCCAGGACTTCGGGACCGCGCCGATCCTGGCGGTCCATGACGCCGCTTATGTGGAGTTTTTGCGTTCGGCGTGGGATCGCTGGACGGCGGCCGGGCGCGACGGGCAGGCCTTGCCGTTTGTTTTTGCCGCCGCCGGAATGCGCCGCGACGTGCCGCCTGACGACATCGACGGCCTGCTCGGTTTCTACGGCTTTGACGCCGGCAGTCCCATCGTTCCCGGCACCTGGGCCGCCGCCTATGGCGCCGCGCAAAGCGCCCTGACCGGCGCCGCGCTGCTGGGGGCGGGGGAGCGCGCCGCCTTCGCCTTGGTCCGCCCGCCGGGCCACCATGCCGGGCGCGCGGTCTTTGGCGGCTACTGTTTCCTCAACAACGCCGCCATTGCCGCCCAGGCGTTGCGCGATGCCGGCCACGTGCGGGTGACCGTGCTGGACGTCGATTACCACCACGGCAACGGCACCCAGGACATTTTCTGGACCCGTGGCGACGTTCAGGTGATCAGCTTGCACGCCGATCCACGCCAGGAGTTCCCCTACTTCCTGGGTCACGCCGACGAGCGCGGCGCGGGCGACGGCCTGGGGGCCACCCTTAACCTTCCGTTGCCGTGGGGCACCGGCTGGACCGTGTACGCCGGGGCGCTCGATACCGCCTGCGCGGCGGTGGACGCGTTCGACCCCTCGGCCGTCGTAGTGTCGCTGGGGGTGGATACCTGGGAGGGCGACCCGATCAGCCGCTTCACCCTGCGCCACGAGCATTTTCGGCACATCGGCGCGCGCATTCAGGTTCTCGGACGGCCGACCCTGTTCGTGCTGGAGGGCGGCTATGCGGTGGCCGAGATCGGCCGCAATGTGGTCGCCGTGCTCCAGGGTTTTGAGGGGGCTGGGGCCTGAGCGCCGCTCCCCTCCGGCCATCGGGCGTGGTACCGTGCCGCTCAGGGGAACGTTTGAAGGGGGCATTGCCATGACGGGACGATGGATAAAGGTGGTGGCCGCAGGATGGGTGAGGGCGGCGGTGGCCGCCGGGTTGGCCGCCTTGGCGCTGGTCGGATGTGACGCGCGCGGTCCGGCCGCGACCGAGGCATTGGCCCTGTCCCGGCCGGTCGCCCTGGATCAGTCGCGCATCATCTTCTTCACCCCGGCCCACCCGATGGCCTGGGCGGCGTCCAACACCAACGTGTTCGTCAACCGCCGCCGTGTCGGCCGCCTGCTGCGTGACGGCGTTTTTTGGGCCGACGTGGAACCGGGCCGCCAGATCATCTCGACCTCGGCCGAAACCGGAGTCTCCACGGTCCTCGCCACGCGTCCGGGCGAGGTGGTGTTCGTTGAACTGTCCGACCCGCTGCAAATCGGCATCGGCTACACCTTGCAGTCCGTGCTTCCCCGCCAGGTCACCGAAGCCGAAGGCCGCGCCGCCATCGCCACCAAACGCATGGTCGGTACGGATTTCTAATATCTACTGTCTGATGATCTGATCCACCTGAGAAAAGCAGGCTGCCGCCCGCGCCCGCTCGGGGCTTGCCCCAAGCGGGGCAAAGAACATTGAACTGCGGCAGTCCAAGATGTCCGAGAGGATGATTCACATCAAAAGGCAGCCGCTCTGGCGCCTACGCTCAGGTCCCGTGGCGCCGCCGTGCGGGCCGGTCCAGGCTGGCGGCGTCGGCATCGAGCAGGGCCAGGAAGCGGTCGGGGATCGGTTCGGACAGCAGGTCGGCGGCGATGGCCCGCAAGGCGTCCTGATCGGCCTGCAATGCCTCGACGCGCCGACGCAGGTCCGGCTGGGCGCCCAGGGCGTCCTCGACCACGCGCCGCCGGGCTGGCGACAGGTGGCCGGTCAGCAGGGCCTCGATGTCGTCGTCGGTGATGGGGGGCTGAAGCTTCATGCGCCGCGTCGTATCCGTTCCGCAAAGTCAGCGTCCTGGGGCTGCGGCTTGTCCGACTTGTCCAGGCTGGTGCGCAGGTCGTTGCGCGCCCGCGACAGCCGGGACTTCACCGTTCCCACGGGGACTCCAAGGATCTGGGCGGCCTCTTCGTAATCCAGCCCTTCGACGGCGATCAAGAGGAACACCTCCTTGTGGGCCGACGGCAGGCGGGTGAAGGCCTTGTCCACGTCCAGTACGCGCATGCGCTGTTCCTGGTCGGCCGCCACGGGCACGGTGTCCATGGCGTCGCCGCCGCAATCCAGGAAGGGGCTGCGGCGGGCCCGGCGCAGGTTGTTGAACAGCACGTTGCGCATGATCGTGAACAGCCATGCGCGCATGTTGGTTCCAAGCTGCCAGCGGTCCAGGTTCGAAATCGCCCGGACCAGGCAGTCCTGCACAAGGTCGTCGGCGTGGGCGGGGTCTCCGACCAGCATCCGGGCATACCGGCGCAACCGAGGAAGTTCATCCAGAAGGGCCTGACGTCTGGTTTCCATGTGGCGTGGTGTCCCCTTGCCTGCGGAGGGCCTCGGGCGCCCCCTGGGCCGGACTCTGCGCCGGTGATGTGGCAGGCCCGGAAGCATGAACGCCCGGTTGAAATCGCAACCAGCCTAACCGCCTTGCAACGTAAAATGGTCCGCAAAAAAGTGGTAGACCCGCCCGATTGAGGATGTCCCGAGGAAAAGGCCGCTCATTCCCCGCCGTTTCCCGTGGGGTCGTTTTCCATGGGGCCGTTTTCCATGGGGGGGGGNGGGGGTGAGACGCCCGGTTGGGGGGAACCGGACGTCTCGACTGAGGGGCAATGGTAGAGGTCCTTGCGGACCCCTTGGTAGAGGCCCTTTCGGACCTGGGGAGTTCTACCAACCAAGACAACAGCGCGGTGTTGCATCAGGTTCCAAGGAACTCCGATACGCAGAAAATTTTTGCCGTTTTGCTTCGCGGGCCTTAAATCCTGTGGCAGCCTTGCCGCCCGATCCTTGGCATTTTCCGCCTCCCGCTCTCACAAGGTTCCGCTTTTCATGCTCCAGCCGCCGCCTCCGCCGGTCCCCGATGCTGCGCGCCGGCGCCTGATTCTGGCTCTGGTCCTGGGGGCGGCCGGGGGCGGGGCGTTCCATCTGCTCGGACTGCCCCTGCCGTGGATGCTGGGCGCCCTGCTGACGGTCAGCGTGGCGGCGCTGGGCGGCCTGCGTCCCGCCGTGCCGCAGCCTTTGCGGATGGGGATGCTGGCCGTGCTGGGGGTCATGCTGGGCAGCGCGTTCACGCCCGGATTGATCGACCGCATCGGACCATGGCTGCCGAGCATGGCTGTGCTGCTGGTCGTGTCAGCGGTCACACCTTTTCTGGCCGGGGCGGTGTTCCAGCGCCTGGGGGGATGGGATCGGGTGACGGCCTATTTCTCCGGCACGCCCGGTGGCCTCAACGAGATGGTGGCCATCGGCACCGCCCGCGGCGGCGACGAGCGCACCATCGTTCTGGTCCACACCTTGCGCATCATGATCGTGGTGTTCGCCCTGGCCGTGTGGTTCCGCCTGACCGAGGGGGTGGCGGCCAGTCAGGCGGCTGGCGCGACACCGTGGTTGGTCGATGGTGCTTTCTCACTGGCTGACCTCGCTTGGCTGGCCGCCGCCGCGCTGGCTGGGCGGCCGGTGGGGCGGGTCCTGCGGCTGCCGGCTCCGCAGTTGACCGGGCCGATGATCCTGGCGGCGGCGACGCATCTGGCCGGCCTGACCGCCCTCCAGCCCCCGGCCGAGCTGATCATCCTTGCCCAGGTGGTGGTGGGCAGCGCCCTGGGGACCCGCTTCGTCGGGGCCGACCCCGTCCGCCTGCTGCGCACCGCAATCCTCGCCGTCGGCAGTAGCGTCATCATGCTGGGGCTGGCGGCGGCGGCGGCGTGGGGAGCGGCGGCGTTGACCGGATTGCCGTTTCTGCTGCTGCTGTTGGCCTACGCGCCGGGTGGACTGGCCGAAATGTCGCTGATCGGGCTGGCGCTTGGCATGGACGTGCCGTTTGTCGCCACCCACCATGTGGTCCGTATCGCCCTGGTGGTGGCCCTGGCGCCGCTGATGTTCCGGCTGCTCAAGTCATAGGCCGACGCACGGCATATTCACCGGCCACACGATATACCTTATACTGCGCCCCACATGCCGCACTGCCGGGAGGGTCCGCCATGGGTGAACTGATCAATCTGCGCGAGGTCCGCAAGCGCCGCGACCGCGCCGCGCGAGAGGTCGAGGCGGCGGCTAACCGGTCGCGCTTCGGCCGCACCAAGGCCGACCGGGCCAAGGAAGACACCGCCGCCGAGCGAGCCCGCCACGACCTCGACGGCAAGCGCCTGGAGACCCCGGACGACCCGCCGCTCGAGCCGGCCTGACGCCTGACGTTGAAGGAGAACCGGGCTCTGCCCAGGCCCGCCAAGGGCCGAGCGGCCCTTGGAACCCATGAGGGGGGGATCCCATGAGGGGGTTTGCCCTTTTCTTGCGCCGCAGGCAGAGAATGTCGGTATTCAATGCGCTGTGCGTGGCTTTGCTCCGTCATGTCGCGAGGTCAAGGAGGCTGGCCTCCTTGCGGGTGCGGGCAGAGCCAGCATTCCTCCTCCCACCGTTCACCTCAGCGGGGTTTGGTCCAAAACGGTTTGGCGCGGGTGAAGGTTTTCCAGTCATGCGCCGCATCATCCAGCAGGCCGTCGGCCGCGCTGTGGGCGCGGTGCCATCCGGCGGCCTGGCCGGCGGCAAAGGCCAGCGTGCGGGTGGAGGGATGCGGCGTGGCGTGGTCCTGCTCATGGGCTACGGCGTGCAGCAGGGTCTGCGCCACCGTCGCGTCGTTCAACTGCCCCAGGCGGTCCTGCAGCAGGGTTAGCCGGCCGGCGAACGCCTTGGTTTTCTTGCGGCGGAACAGGCTGGAAAAGAACTCGGTGGTGTAGCGCAGTTTCTTGATCTGGATGCGCAGGCGGTGCCGGTGCGGCGCGTCCAGATGGTCGAACCGCCGGCCGGTCTTGAGCACGGCGGCGTGGCGGGCCGACAGGATCTCGGTGGCCAGGGCGCCGACCGGCCGGGTCAGGCGGTCTACTTTGTCCTCCCCGTCTGCTGTCGGCGGGGACAGCCACGCCCCGGCCTCCAGCCAGGCGGCGACAGCCAGCACCATCTGTGTGTAGCGGGGCTGGTCGACAGCGGCCAGTGCCCTGTCGCAGGCGATGGTGCGGCGGGCCTCAAAGGTTTCGAGCAGGCCCTGTAGGCCGGCGTCGTCGGGCATGGCGTCCACCACCGGCCGCAGGATGTCGTCGATAAAGACGTCGAGGTCGCGTGCCGTGCCCAGTTCCGCCGTGATCCACTTCAATTCCGCGATGACCGCCACGGTGTCCGGCCCCTGGACAAGCCCGCCGAACACCGACAGGGCCGAGCGCAGCCGCCGCAGGGCGACCCTCATTTGGTGGATGGCTTCGGGGTTGCGGTCGTGGCGCAGCGCCGGTTCGTTGTACAGCAGGTGTTGCAGGCAGGATCGCCCGATGGCCTGGAACGCGGCGGCGGCCGTCATGTCGGGGCGCAGGGCGACCGGCTTGGCCTTGACCGGCTTGGGCGGCTTGCCGGTGACCAGTCCATAGCCACGATCAGCCTTGCTGCCCAGGGCGACGCGCAACGGGATGTCGCGGGCCAGCCGGCAGGCCACTGTATAAAGGTCGGCCGGGCGGCCGCGCTTGAGTTCCAGTTCGGCTTCGCAGATCGGCACGCTGGTCTGGCCGGCGGTGACGTCCCCCTTGTCGAGGGTCAGCTCGATCTCCCAGGACTCGGTGCCCAGGCGATAGGCGGCGCGCCGGAAGCGGGTGACGAAGATGGGGTGCAGGCTGGCCCCGCCGCTGGCCTGGGTGATCAGCCCTTTGATGCCGGCGGCCTGGAGGGCGCGGTGGTCCGGTTGATCGCCGGCGATGTCCTGTTCCCATTCGTCGCGGCTGAGATGGCCGCTTCCGCCGTTGCCGTCGGCCGAGCGCAGCTTGACCGCCTGGACGCGGCGGGCCCCGATGTGGCGCACCCGCAGGCTGGCGCCGGCGGCGTGCAGGCTGTGCTGGGCGGTGTCGAAGTAGACCGAGGTCAGGGTGCGGGTGACGGCGCGCCCCTGCTTGAACTCCTGGATCGCGGCGTGGCGGCGCAGGCGGTCCAGGTGGCGCGGGTCCATTTGCAGCTTCAGTTCGATTTCCGTTGCCATTGTCCCATCCCCCCCGTGCGGTTCCTCGTGCGGTTCCTCGTGCGGTTCCGGTTCCCCCCGCGGTTCTCTCAAGGTGAGGCCCAGGATACCGCGAAGCTGGCCCATTGAACCGCGACAATTGCCTTACAGTAGCAAAACGGCCTTGTTTGGGCGCTTTCTTTCATGTGACATTAGCGCCGCCGCATTCCGGCCGGGCAACGCTGCATTTTTTGCCGTTGGGCAGGCCGATGTGGGGCGCGGGGAAAGGCTGCGGCAGTGGATCGGCCAGCGGTCAGGGCGGCAGGAGGAAGGTATCGTGGTCACTATGGCCGGCGGCAGTCAGCACACGGCGCACGAGGCGCATTCCGCAACGGCGCGCACCCGCCGTCCGTCCTTGCGTGCGCCGCTCCGCGCGTGTCGCCCGTCTCTGCGCCCATCTCTGCGCAGGGCGCTCATGGCCCTGGTTCTGACCGTTCCGGCGCTGGCGGTTTCTGGCTGCGCGGCCATGTACGACATGGACGGATTCTCATCGGCGATGACCGCCGGAAACGGGCAGGTGCAGGCCGACATCGCGCTCGCCGCATTGGCGCGGGGCGAGTACACGCGGGCGGAAAACCACGCCACCATGGCCTTGGCCCGCGATCCCCGGAACGCTCATGCCCTGTTGGCCGCCGGGGTGGCGTACCAGAACACCGCGCGCCCGGACCGTGCCCGTCAGATGTACGAGGAAATCCTTGCCCTCAATTCNCCCGCCGTGGTGTCGGGTCCGTGGTGGGGAACGTCGCCGCGTCTGGTCAGCGATGTCGCGACCGATAACCTGCGCACCTTGAGCGGCGGCCATGCCCGGCCGATGGCCGCGCGGGAGGTCGCCGGGGATGCCCTGACCGCCGGGGATGCCCTGTCCGAAGCGGCGGCGGGGCCGGCCGCGCAACGGTTCGCCGTGCTGACGCGCCTGCGTGATGAAAACCTGATTACCGGCGAGGAGTTCGCCCGCCGCCGCGCCGCCAACCTGGGCGCCCTTCTGCCGCTCAGCGAGCAGCCGCCGGCCGCCGGGCTGGCCCGCCCATCGCCGGGCGCCGAAGAGGTGGTGTCCCGCCTGCGCGCCCTGCGCGACGCGTTCGAGTCGCGCAACATCTCGGCTGCCCAGCACGGGGCCGAACGCACCATGATCCTTGATGGCCTGCTGCCGGCCGACTCGCGCACCCGCGCCCTGCCGGCCATTCCGCCGGGCGGGTTGCTGGAGGCGGCGGCCCGCGTCGGCACCCTGCAGCGCCTGCGTGAAATGGGCCTGATTTCCGCCGCCGAACAGGCCCGCGAGCGGGCTGCCATCGACCGTGCCACCCGTCCGGTCTCGTCCGTCGCGCCGCAGCCGCGCCCTGCTGCCAAGCCTGCCGCCGCCAAGCCTGCCGCCGCGCAGACTCCGGCCGCGCCGGCCATGTTGGTGCCAGCGGCCGGGACCGGAAACCCCGCCGCCACGTTGCGCAGCGGGCGGGGACCGCTCGAGATCCTGCCGACTCCGGCGCCGGGCAGTGAAGACATGCAGGGGGACGGAGCCGTTCTGGCCGCCGCGCAGGGTGGCACCATCCTGCAGTCCGCTCCGTCCAAGCCCACCCCGTCCAAGCCTGCCGCTCCTGAACAGGATGCCGGCAAGGAGAAGGCTGGCGACAAGGATAAGGGTGACGCCGACGCCGGGACGGTCGCCGTCCACCTCGCGTCTTTTCGCACCGAGGACCGGGTGCGCAGTGGCTGGACCGAGTTGCAGGCCCGTCACCCCGCCCTCAAGGCCCTGACCATGAGCGTCAGCCAGATCAGCCTGCCGGGGCAGGGCACCTTCTACCGCCTGCTGGCCGGGCCGGTTGCCGACCGCGCCGCCGCCGAACGGCTGTGCGCCACCCTGGACGCCCAGTATTGCAAGCCGGTTTTCGGGCAGGAATAAAAGAGTCACTTTCCTGTTGCCAAGGCCGGGGAGCGACCATATATTCCGTCTCCTGTCGCGACGCTCTCGGGTGTCCGGCGGGTCTGCTTTCATCCTTCATGTCAGGGTGTCCCGCGAAGCCGGAATGGTTGGCTTTGGTGGGGATGCTTCCCTTCGGGGGTCGGGTCCTTTGGGGTTCGGGTGGTGAAGAAAGGGGATGAAAAAAGAGGTTGACGGCCTGGGCGGGCCGGCCTATAAACCGCCTCCCGACGCGGACC